>JACCEC011024574.1_pt1 | contig 19356 bp, 20 predicted proteins | sample 7450121 | NCBI WGS metagenome assembly JACCEC01 (sample SAMN15323455, study PRJNA562643) | freshwater metagenome | isolation source: river surface water | place: USA:Blue River Watershed | collected 2017-08-18 | reverse complement strand
CTTCTGAGAGGCCTGTTGGGCCGACTTTATCTGACATGGTGTTATCTCCTTGAAAGATCTCACGTCCGTGCAAAACCCGCACGAGGGTTATTCATGGCCCCCATGGCCACAAATTCTTAAAAACCTAATTACCTAGGTGTTATTCTAAGTTGACATATAACGCTGTCAATCATTATTTACATTATTTCTTGGACAAAACCAAGTTACAGTGCGTCAGACGCAAGCCCTTGAATTCATTGCACTATTTACTGTGACCGCACTTTTTTCAGCCTATACAGGGCGTTTTGCCCCCTCCCCAACCGGCGTTTTGCATGCCGGATCTCTGGTGGCGGCCCTGGCCAGTTGGCTGGATGCCCGCATCCATGGCGGACGCTGGTTGGTGCGCATGGAGGATGTGGACGGGCCGCGCTGTGTGCCTGGCGCTGGAGAAAAAATCCTGCATCAATTGGCGCAATGCGGGCTCAAGCCCCATGACACGGTGCTTTGGCAGTCAACCCGCAGTCACGCTTATCAATCTGCGTTAGATGCGCTGGTGGCCAAAGGGTGGGTCTATCCCTGCGCTTGCTCGCGCAAAGAAATTGAAGAACAACAATCGATGGCGGGGGTGAACCGCAGTCGCCACAGCGCCCCCATTTACCCGGGTACCTGTCGCGATGGTTTGCATGGAAAAACACCCAGAGCGTGGCGATTGAATGTGCAACTCGTCTTGGACGATTTACACCTGCCCCAACAATGGGTATGGCAAGACCGACGCCTGGGCGAGCAGAAACAAGACCTGCTGCTAGAAGTGGGCGACTTTGTATTGAAGCGTGCCGATGGCCTGTGGGCTTACCAGTTGGCGGTGGTGGTGGACGATGCGGCACAGGGCGTGACCCATGTGGTGCGTGGCCAAGACCTGGCGGACAACACGCCTCGCCAAATGCTGTTGCAACAGGCATTGGGGTTGCCCAGCCCTGTTTATTTGCACACGCCATTGGTGCTGGGCGCCGATGGGGACAAGCTGAGCAAGCAAAACGGGGCTCAGGCGCTGGATTTGACCGACCCGATGGTGGCATTGAACGCGGCTGCGGCGGTGTTGGGCTTGCAAGCAGCGGAAACGTCCCTAGAGGAGTGGGTGGTGCAGTGGCAGCATTTCGCGACCTGTCTTGTTTGACCCGCCATGGGCCAAGTGGGTGTGAAAGTCCAGCCGATAATCCGCGCTGACCATTTGCCCCGCCGCCATGACCGCCCCACCCGCCCACATCACCCACCCCAAAACCATCAAAAGCTTTGTCACCCGCGCTGGCCGCACCACCACCGGTCAGGCCAAGGCATTGCAAGAACTGGGACCACGTTTTGTGTTGCCATTCCAGCAGGCTGCATTGAACACCGACGAAGCCTTCGGCCGCAGCGCACCGTTGATCTTGGAAATTGGCTTTGGCATGGGTGACGCCACGGCGCACATCGCCGGCGTGCGTCCGAGCGACAACTTTTTGTGCTGCGAGGTGCATGAACCCGGCGTTGGTGCCTTGCTCAAACGCATGGGTGAGCAAGGACTGGACAACATCCGCATCCTGCAACACGACGCGGTCGAGGTGCTGGAACACATGCTCAGCCCCCAAAGCCTGGATGGGGTGCACATCTTTTTCCCAGACCCTTGGCACAAGAGTCGCCACCACAAACGACGCTTGATTCAAGCACCATTCGTGCAACAACTGCTGGGCCGCATGAAGCCTGGTGCTTACCTGCACGTGGCCACCGACTGGCAGCCCTACGCCGAGCACATCTTGGCGGTGCTGCAGGCCGAGAGCGGACTGGTCAACACCAGCCCGCGCGCCGATGGCTATGCCGATCAACCGGCCTATCGCCCCTTGACCAAGTTTGAAAACAGGGGCCTGCGCCTGGGCCACGGCGTCTGGGATCTGGTGTTTCAGCGCCCCTAGCCATGGCACGTCCGCCCATGGTCAATGGGGTCAGCGCCAGCATGGTGGCGGTCCCACACGGTTCATGGCCCCATGTGTTGGCTTTTTTGGTGGAGCGGTTTCCAGCCATTCACCCCTCGGTTTGGACCGAGCGTTTGCAAAAGGGGCTGGTGATCAGCGCCCAAGGGTTGGCATTGCAGGCCCAATCGCCCTGCCCCGTGGGCGAACGCATTTATTACTACCGACAAGTGCCCGATGAACCCGAATTGCCCGAACGGGAAACCGTGTTGTTCGAGGACGAGCAACTGCTGGTGGCCGACAAACCGCATTTCATGCCGGTCACGCCATCGGGGCGCTTTTTGAACAGCAGTTTGCTGGTGCGACTCAAACATCAGATTGGCTGTGACAACCTCACCCCCTTGCACCGCCTGGACCGTGAAACCGCTGGTGTGGTGGTGCTGAGCAAGCGTCCGCAAGACCGCGCGGCCTACCATGCCTTGTTCAGCGAGCGGCGGGTTCACAAGGTGTATGAAGCAGTGGCTGCTTATTCAACCGATGTTCAACTGCCCACAATCAGACGCAGTCGCTTGGAGTCAGATGTGGTGTTTTTCAAGTCCCGCGAGGTGGCGGGCGTACCCAACAGCGAAACCCAGATCAGCTTGTTGAAGCGCTTGAGCGAAGGCGCCCTTTACCAACTAGAGCCGAGCACCGGGCAACGACACCAATTGCGCATTCACATGATGGGCTTGGGTTTGCCGATTTGGGGCGATCAGTTTTACCCACGCGTGCTGCGCGGCCCCCATGAACCCGAGGACTTTGCCGAGCCTTTGCAGTTGCTGGCCAAACGCATCCGCTTCACCGACCCGGTGACGGGGAAAGCGAGGGATTGGACCAGTCAGCGCGTTTTGGTCAAAGCCGCTCACTGACCCAGGCCTGGACACTCGCCAAGGCTTTGTCCAAGCCCTTGGGATCGGTGCCACCCGCCATGGCCATGTCGGGTTTGCCGCCACCTTTGCCGCCCACCTGCTGGGCCACAAAATTGACCAACTCACCCGCTTTCACCCGACCGAGCGTGTCGGCAGTCACACCCGCAGCGAGTTGCACCTTGTCGCCATCCACGCTGGCCAGCACCACCACCGCGGTTTTGAGTTTGTTTTTCAGCTGGTCCAAGGTGTCGCGCAAGGCCTTGGCATCTGCCCCTGGCAGCATGGCGGCCAACAGCTTCACGCCTTTGACCTCGATGGCTTGGCTGAGCATGTCGTCGCCCTGGGACGCCGCCAACTTGCCTTTCAAGGCGGTCATGTCTTTTTCCAGGCTGCGCACCTGCTCCAGCACTTGCGCCAGACGGGCATTGAGTTCTTGCGGCGTGGCTTTCAAAGCGCCAGCCGCTTGCGCCACGGTGTCCTCGAGCGACTGCAAATAAGCCAGCGCGTGAGTGCCGGTCACGGCCTCGATGCGGCGCACACCTGCGGCCACACCACTCTCGGCCACCACCTTGAACAAACCAATGTCACCGCTGCGCTGCACATGGGTGCCGCCGCACAGTTCGCGGCTGGAACCGATGTCGAGCACCCGCACCGTGTCGCCGTACTTCTCGCCAAACAGCATCATCGCGCCCGTTTTTTGAGCGGACTCGATGTCCATCAGCCGTGCCTGCGTCTGGGCGTTGGCCAAAATTTCAGCGTTCACTTTGCTTTCGATTTGACGAATCTCGTCGTCGGTCACAGGGGCGTTGTGGGCGAAGTCAAAACGGGTACGCTGGTCGTTGACCAAAGAACCCTTTTGCTGCACATGGACGCCCAACACCTCGCGCAAGGCCTTGTGCATCAGGTGGGTGGCGCTGTGGTTGCGCACCGTGGCGGCGCGCAGGTCTGCATCGACGCGGGCCGTGAGCGTGTCACCGACTTTGAGGCTGCCCTGCGCCAAATGGCCGTGGTGACCAAACACATCGGCCTTGATCTTCAAGGTGTCTTCCACCACAAATTTCGCAGATTTGGCAGATTCACCCGCCAGCAACCAACCCTGATCGCCCACCTGCCCACCGCTTTCGGCGTAAAACGGGGTGGTGTCCAACACCACCACCCCGCTTTGCTCGGCTTGAAGTTCGGTCACAGACACGCCGTCCAAGTAAAGCGCCGTCACCTGGGCTTGCGCTTGCAAGTGTTCGTAGCCCACGAAGGCGTTGGACTTGCCCGCGTATTCGAGGGCGCGATCCATCTTGAATTTGCCCGCTGCACGGGCCTGGGCTTTTTGCTTTTCCATGGCGGCGGCGAAACCGGCTTCGTCCAAAGTCACGCCGCGCTCGCGGCAGACATCACCAGTCAAATCCAGTGGGAAACCGTAGGTATCGTGCAGACTAAAGGCGATTTTTCCATCAAGGATACGTAAAGGTTTAAGAGCATCCGCATCAAAAACTCTAATACGGCAATTTAGTCCATTCCCGGACGGCACTTTTTCCACTTCTGCTAGCGTCATCGAATCTGGATTGCCCAACACGACAAGCTCTAGTCCATCGATACCACCTGAAGAACCAAAAGGGTTGAGTCGTTCTATTGTCTTGCTAAACGCCTCAGCCAAATTTTTAATAGATTCAAAACGCTTAAATTCAATGACAACATACCCATGATTTGGCAACTCCAGTCGCGCATCGTAGCGATATGACTGGCCAGTTGACATATCAGTTGAAATACCATCAATGCCGTAATCAATAGCACCGTATTCTTTTTGTAACTGACGAACAACAAATGCCTCATCAGATAAGCCGCGGTCAAGTATGCCCATCCCTCTCTCAAGCGTCTCGTAAAAACGCTCTTCCTCGGCTTTCAACACGGCCATGATGCGATCGGCCTGTTGCGCCAAGCTGGGATAAGCCTCGCCCATCAGGGCCACCAAGTCGGGCACCAGCTTGTGGAAAAACGGGGTTTTTTGACCCAGTTTGTAACCATGGCGAATGGCCCGTCGGATGATGCGCCGCTGCACATAGCCACGCCCCTCGTTGCTGGGGATGACGCCGTCGCTCACCAAAAAAGCGGTGGCGCGGATGTGGTCAGCGATGACCCGCAGCGAGCTGTTGTGCAGGTCTTGGCAGCCTGTTTCGCGGGCCGCTGCTTTGATCAAGGTGTCAAACAGGTCAATCTCATAGTTGCTGTGCACATGCTGCAAGATCGCCGCCAAGCGCTCCAAGCCCATGCCGGTGTCCACGCAGGGTGCGGGCAGTTTCTTGAGCGAACCATCGGGCTGCATGTCGAACTGCATGAACACGTGGTTCCAAATTTCGATGTAACGGTCGCCGTCTTCATCAGGGCTGCCAGGCGGGCCGCCGGCCACTTCGGGGCCGTGGTCGTAAAAAATCTCCGAACAAGGGCCGCAGGGCCCTGTATCGGCCATCATCCAAAAGTTGTCTGAGGCGTACTTGGCGCCTTTGTTATCGCCAATGCGCACGATGCGCTCGGCGGGTATGCCAATCTCTTGGTGCCAGATGTCATAAGCCTCGTCGTCATCGATGTAGACCGTGACCCAGAGCTTTTCAGGCGGCAATTTGTAGACCTGGGTCAGCAATTCCCAGCCCCATTTCAGGCTGTCGCGCTTGAAGTAGTCGCCAAACGACCAATTGCCCAGCATCTCGAAAAAAGTATGGTGCCGCGCGGTGTAACCCACGTTCTCCAAATCGTTGTGCTTGCCGCCCGCCCGCAAACAGGCTTGCACCGAGGCCGCGCGCACATAAGAGCGCTTGTCCTCGCCCAAAAACACGTCCTTGAACTGCACCATGCCCGAGTTGGTGAACATGAGCGTGGGGTCGTTGCCGGGCACCAGGGGGCTGGAGGCCACCACGGTGTGGGCACGGGCCGCGTAAAAGTCCAAAAAGCTTTGCCGAATGTCGGCGACTGAGAAACGGGGAGTGGTCATGAAAATATGCAATCCAGGTGGGCGGCGGGCGAGTCAAATTATAGGTTTGCGACTGCTCACCGCGTGCGGCAAGACACATCGGCTGTTTTTGATTTGTGCCATCATGGTGTCCGTTTGACTTGAACGTCTGCTGACGCCCTCTTTCATGGACATGAAGACCTCTCCCCTGGCACTGCTGAACGACCCCAGCCTGCTCAAAACCGATGCGCTGATCAACGGCCAGTGGGTGGCTGGTGATGCCCGCTTTGAGGTGCACGACCCGAGCAACGGCCAACTGTTGGCCAGCGTGGCCAACTTGGGCCCGGTCCATGCCACCCAAGCCATTCACGCCGCCAATGCCGCTTGGCCTGCATGGCGCGGCAAGACCGCCAAAGAACGCAGCATCATCTTGCGCCGTTGGTTTGATTTGCTCACGGCCAACCTGGACGATCTGGCGCGGATCTTGACCGCCGAGCAAGGCAAGCCCTACGCCGAAGCCAAGGGTGAAGTGGCTTATGGCGCGAGTTTTGTCGAGTGGTATGCCGAAGAAGCCAAGCGGGTCAATGGCGAAACCCTGCCCCAGTTTGACAACAACCGCCGCCTGTTGGTGTTGCAACAGCCCATCGGCGTGTGTGCCGCGATCACGCCATGGAACTTCCCATTGGCCATGATCACCCGCAAGGTGGCCCCGGCTTTGGCGGCGGGTTGCCCGGTGGTCATCAAACCCGCTGAACTCACGCCACTGACTGCACTCGCTGCCGCCGAATTGGCGGTGCGCGCAGGCATCCCGGCAGGCGTGCTCAATGTGCTGAGCGCGGACAGCGCCAACAGCATTGCCATAGGCCACGTCATTTGCGACAGCGATGTGGTGCGTCACCTGAGTTTCACCGGCTCGACCGAGGTGGGGCGCATACTCATGGCGCAATCAGCCCCCACTGTGAAAAAACTGTCCTTGGAATTGGGTGGCAACGCCCCTTTCATTGTCTTTGACGACGCCGACATCGACTCAGCCGTCGAAGGCGCCATGGCCAGCAAATTCCGCAACGCGGGTCAAACCTGCGTCTGCGCCAACCGCATCTATGTGCAAGACGCGGTCTACGACGCCTTTGTCACTCGATTCGCCGCCAAAGTCAAAGCACTTCAAGTGGGCAATGGCTTCGAGGCCGGCGTCACACAAGGCCCGCTGATTGAAGATGCCGCAGTGGAAAAAGTGAAACGCCATGTGGCGGACGCCGTGGCCAAAGGAGGCCAGGTTTTGGCAGGCGGTCATGCGCTGCAAGGCCAATTTTTCGAACCCACGGTGATCGCCGAAGCCACCGCCGACATGCTGTGCGCCAAGGAAGAAACCTTTGGTCCGTTTGCCCCGGTGTTTCGCTTCAAAACTGAACAAGAAGCGATCGACGCTGCCAACAACACCGAATTTGGCTTGGCCAGTTATTTCTACAGTCGTGACATCGGCCGCATTTACCGGGTCGGCGAGGCTTTGGAATACGGCATGGTGGGCGTGAATGTGGGCATCATCGCCACCGAACACGTGCCTTTTGGCGGGGTCAAACAATCGGGATTGGGCCGCGAAGGTTCCAGACACGGGATGGCAGAATATTTGGAAATGAAATACCTCTGTATCGGTGACGTTTCTGCCAAAGTGCATAATTCACAAAACTGACATAAACACCATGACCAATCAACTGATTTATTTGCGCTTCTTGAGTTTGTTGCACGCCATCGAAGGCAAAGGTGAATTGCCTGCTCTGGACTTGGACGCCAAAAAACTGCTGGAAGTCATCGCGGTTCGAAACAGCCAAGGTCAATCGCTGACCGTGAGTGATGCCATGGCCCTGACCCATATTGCCTCACCAGCCACCATCCACCGAAAGCTCGACATGTTGCGCGAAATGGGCATGATCGAAAGCCACTTCGAAGGCAGCAACCGCCGCACCAAGTATTTGCGCCCAACCCCCCAAGCCGAAAAATATTTCGCCGCTGTGGGTGACGTGATGCTCAAGGCCAACGTCACGGCCTGACCAGGCGCAGCCTCTACTGCGCCACCAAAAAAGCACCTCAAGAGGTGCTTTTTTCATGGGCCTTGCAACAGGTCAGCGCATCAAATCAGGGTCACGCCTGTTTTGCTTTGAAAGAAGTCGCGGCTGACGCCATCGGCCAATTCGATCAATTTCAAGCCCTCGGGCGTCACGTCCATCACACCCAGGTCGGTGATGATGCGGTCGACCACTCCCACGCCGGTCAAAGGCAAGGTGCATTGAGGCAGGATTTTCATGTCCTCGCTGCCGTCTTTTTTCTTGGCCACATGCTCCATCAAAATGATGACCCGTTTGACCCCAGCCACCAAATCCATGGCGCCGCCCATGCCTTTGATCATCTTTCCGGGAATCATCCAATTGGCCAAATCGCCTTGTTCGCTCACTTGCATGGCACCCAGGATGGACAGATTGATCTTGCCGCCACGGATCATGGCGAACGACTGGTCGCTGCCAAAAATGGCTGAACCTTTGATGGTGGTCACGGTTTGCTTGCCTGCGTTGATCAAGTCCGCATTCACCTTACCCTCTTCTGGGAAAGGGCCGATGCCCAACATGCCGTTTTCGCTCTGCAGCCAAACCTCAAGGTGATCGGGCACGTGGTTGGCGACCAAGGTGGGAATGCCAATGCCCAGATTCACATAAAAACCATCTTGCAGTTCGTGGGCTGCGCGGGCAGCCATTTGGTCATGAGTCCATGCCATTTCAAATCCTTTGTGGTCAGACCGTTTGGTCACGGGTGGTGCGCTTTTCAATGCGCTTTTCAGGGCTGGGGTTGTGCACGATGCGGTGCACATAGATACCAGGCAGGTGGATGTCGTCAGGGGCCAACTCGCCGGTTTCCACGATGCGCTCGACTTCCACCACACAAATCTTGCCGGCGGTGGCAGCGGCCGGGTTGAAGTTGCGCGCAGTCAAGTTGAAACGCAAATTGCCCGAACGATCGGCCACATCGGCCTTGATCAGCGCCACTTCTGGCACCAATGAACGCTCCATGACATAGGTTTCGCCATCGAATTCACGCAATTCCTTGCCATCGGCGACTATGGTGCCGACACCCGTTTTGGTGAAAAAAGCAGGTATGCCCGCACCACCTGCACGCAGCTTTTCAGCCAGGGTGCCTTGTGGGGTGAAGTCGAGCTCCAATTCGCCAGCCAAGTACTGGCGCTCAAACTCTTTGTTTTCACCCACGTAGCTGGAGATCATTTTTTTGATTTGACGGGTTTCGAGCAACTTGCCCAAACCAAAACCGTCCACGCCGGCGTTGTTGGAGATGACAGTGAGGTTCTTCACGCCACTGTCTCGCAATGCATCGATCAGCGCCTCGGGAATGCCACACAAACCAAAGCCACCAACCGCCATCAACTGACCGTCAGCCACGATGTCTTTCAGCGCTTGCGCAGCAGAGGGAAATACTTTGTTCAATCGAATCTCCTGAAATCTTCAAATCATTCTACGGGGCGTGTCTTGCAGGAGACTGATAGCAGCTGGGCATAATCCTGCTGCACAAGGAGAACCCATGTCACGCTACCCAGCCCCCGAAATCAAAGACCTGCCCGAAGACATCCGCGCCAAGGTGCTGGAAGTGCAAGAAAAAGCAGGGTTTGTGCCGAATGTGTTTTTGGCCTTGGCCAGGCGTCCTGCTGAATGGCGTGCGTTCTTTGCTTACCACGATGCCTTGATGACGCCCGAAACCGTGGGCCGTGAAAGTGGTTTGACCAAGGGTGAGCGCGAGATGATCGTGACCACCACCAGCGCTGCCAACCATTGCTTGTACTGCGTGGTGGCCCATGGCGCGATTTTGCGCATCTATGAGAAAAAACCTTTGGTGGCTGATCAAGTGGCCATCAACCACCGCAAGGCCGACATCAGCCCTCGTCAAAAAGCCATGCTCGACTTTGCCATGAAGGTGTGTTTGCGCAGCCACGAGTTAGAGGACGCTGACTTTGCCGCCTTGCATGCGCAAGGGTTCAATGACGAGGACATTTGGGACATTGCAGCCATCACCGCGTTTTTTGGATTGTCCAACCGCATCGCCAGCTTTTCCAACATGATGCCCAACCCTGAGTTTTATCTGATGGGTCGCATGCCCAAAGAGAAAAAATAAATCAGTGCGCCAGTCGCTCGACTTGCATTTGGCCAAGCACCATTTCAACCAAATCGTCTTCAAATGCATGTGAATCGATTTGGTTGAAGCGCTCGAGCGAGGCGCTGCGCAAACATCCCATGAGGGCACGGCTGAGCACAAACCAGCGGGTTTCACTCAGTTCACTCATTTGGGGATGTTCGAGATAGCGCAAGCAACTGACCAAACGCTGCACCATGGCCTGCACCGACTGCGCTGTTTCTTCGGGTTGTTCGAGCAACCAGCACAAACGGTTCATGGCGCGGCGGTAACTTTGGCCCATGGAGAAGCCGTCAATGCAAATACGCACGTAGTCGCGCACAAAGGTTTCGGGATCGACATCTTGAGGATCCAGTGAACATTCCACCGAAAACAAATAGCTCTCCAACTCGCGCAATGCCAATTGGCGCGTGTGTTGGGCCATGGCGCGAAAGATGGCCTCTTTGCTTGAAAAATATTGGTAGAGCGTACCCACCGAAAAACCTGCTTTGGCAGCAATCTTGTTGGTGGTGAGGCCACTCACGCCTTCGCGGTCCACGATTTGCGAAGTCGCTTCAAAAATGGCATCGATGGTCAACTGCGCACGCTTTTGAATCGGTTGTTTGCGCATGATTTTTGCTGACAACTCGTCGGGAAGTGTCACAGGCCATATCTCCAGGAAACCAACGAAAAGTTGGGATCTCTAATATTACCTATTAATCATTAGATGAACGCTTGCAAACGCGCATAGCAAACATAAATGAAGATTTGTTTAAATAGAATTAAATTCTTTCGAACTACGTCGATGCAGTCAATATTTCAGTTAGCCAATCAGGCATAGGGGCCGATTTTTGCGCGGGGAAATCCACCCACACCGTGGTGGCACCGCCCTCGGCATGGATCACGCCAGGCATGTCGGTACGTTCCAATGTGGCCCATGATTCAAAAGAACTTCGACCCGGGTCGCTCACATACATCTTCACCAACACATCACCAGGGTATTCGAGTTGTTTGTAGAAATTGCAAAACGCGTTGACGATGACGGGGCCTTCGCCATCGGGCAATGGTGGGCAACCAATGTGGGTCATCCAATCGATGCGCACGGTTTCCAAGTAGCGAAAGTAACTGCCATTGTTGAGGTGCCCCATCGCGTCCATGTCACCCCAACGGATGGGGACAACTTTCTCGAAGACCAGTTTTTTGACCTCGGGAATGACAATCCTCATACGCCAAAACCATCGTCTGCGGCAATCACCGCGCCGTTGATGAAGTCGCTCTGAGGCGAGGCCAACATGACCAACACCGCGTCCAAATCTTGTGGACGCCCCACGCGTTTGCGCGGCAACATGTTCACCAGCTTTTGCCCCTGTTCGGTTTGCCAATGATGATGGTTGATCTCGGTATCGATATAGCCAGGGCAAATCACGTTGACGTTGATGCCGTGTTTACCCCACTCGGCTGCCATGGCTTTGGTCATGTGCACCACTGCGGCCTTGCTCATGCAATAAACACCAATTTGGGGCAACACCCGCAAACCCGCCATCGAAGCGATGTTGATGATGCGACCACCTGTGAAAGGCATGGACCCACTTTCTTTCAGGTCCTTGGCGCGGGCCAACATGCGCTTGCCCACCGCTTGAGCGACGAAAAATGCGCCGCGGGTGTTGGTGTCAAAAATGAAGTCGTAGTCTTGTTCGCGGACATCTTGCAAGCGCTGGGTGTTGCTCACGCCGGAGTTGTTGATCAAGATGTCAATCGGGCCGACTTCGCTTTCGGCAAAGTTCATGGCAGCTTCGATGCTGCCGATGTCGGTGACATCCAAGGCCACCACATGGGCATCGCCCCCTTCGGCCTCAATTTCCGCGCGCAATGACTTGAGCATTTCAACCCGGCGACTGGCCAAAACCACTGCGGCACCAGCCGCGGCCAAGGTCTTCGCAAACTGCGCACCCAATCCACTGGAGGCACCTGTGACAAAGGCCACGCGGCCGGCTAAATCGAGTGTGTATGCCATGTTGAACTCCTGCTGCTTTGAAAGGCGCATTATGACGAGCCATGGAGGTGCGCAGGACATAGAATCTGTCGCTCTCAAGACAGCTCATCCAACGACAAAATGACCCCTACCCATTTGCTCGAACAATTTGGTCCCCGCGAAGCCATGGAATATGACGTGGTGGTGGTGGGTGGCGGCCCCAGTGGTTTGGCCGCAGCCATTCGGCTCAAACAACTTGCCAATGAAAAAAACCAGGAGTTGTCTGTGGTGGTGCTCGAAAAAGGTTCAGAGCCTGGAGCACATATTTTGTCGGGCGCTGTCATGGACCCGCGTGCCATGAACGAGTTGATTCCCAACTGGAAAGAAGCAGGCGCGCCGTTGAACCAAGCAGTGACTGCTGACGAGTTGTTGGTTTTGTCTGAAACGGGTGCCACCTCGACGCCGGGTTGGTTGATGCCCCGCAATTTCCACAATGACGGTTGTTATGTGGTGTCCCTCAGCAATGTGGTGAAGTGGATGGCCCAGCAAGCAGAAAACCTCGGTGTAGAAATTTTCCCCGGCTTCACCGCCGCAGAAGTCCTTTACAACGAAGACGGCGCTGTGAAAGGCGTGGCCACCGGACATGTGGGTTTGGGCAAAGATGGTGAGCCCACCGACAACTTCCAACTCGGCATGGAGTTGCACGCCAAATACACCTTGTTTGCAGAAGGCGCACGTGGCCATTTGGGCAAGCAAGTGATTGAGCGATTCAAACTCGATGAAGGCAAAGACACGCAAACCTTTGCCATTGGCATCAAAGAACTGTGGGAAATCGACCCCGCATTGGCTCAACCCGGCTTGGTGGTGCACACCTCTGGTTGGCCGATGACCGACAACACGTTTGGTGGTGGTTTCCTCTACCACCTGGAGGACAACAAAGTCACCTTGGGTTTTGTGCTTGGCTTGGATTACCAAAACCCCTACTTGAGCCCCTTCGATGAAATGCAACGCTGGAAAACACACCCCCGCATCGCCAAGCATTTGAAAGGCGGCAAACGCATTGGTTATGGTGCACGTGCCATCAACAACGGCACCTTGCAAGCCTTGCCCACCACCGTTTTCAAAGGTGGCGCCTTGCTCGGTTGTGATGCTGGATACATGAATGCAGCGCGCATCAAAGGCAGCCATGCAGCCATCAAGTCAGGGATGTTGGCTGCCGATGCGGCTTTTGAAGCCGTGCAAGCGGGTCGATCGCATGATCTGTTGAGCGCTTATCCACAAGCTTTTGAGAAAAGTTGGCTCTACAAAGAATTGCACCAAACACGCAACTTCAAAACCTGGTTCAAAAAAGGTCAACTCATGGGCACGCTCATGACGGGCATTGAGCAATGGTTCATGCCCAAGGTGGGCATCAGCACCCCACCTTGGACCTTGCACAACCACAAAGCCGACCACACCAGCTTGAAGCCCGCGTCTGCTTGCGCGCCCATCAGCTACCCCAAACACGATGGCGTCATCAGCTTTGACAAGCTTTCCAGTGTGTTCATCAGCAACACCAACCATGAAGAGAACCAGCCCGCCCACTTGACACTGAAAGATGCTGCAGTGCCAGTGAACATCAACCTGCAGAACTATGCAGGCCCCGAGGGCCGCTATTGCCCAGCGGGTGTTTACGAATATGTGAAAGCCGCAGATGGTGCAGACCAGTTGCAAATCAATGCGCAAAACTGTGTGCACTGCAAAACCTGCGACATCAAAGACCCCACCCAAAACATCGTTTGGGTCACACCCGAAGGTGGTGGTGGCCCCAATTACGCAGGAATGTGAACATGACCAAATACCATGCTGAACACACGTGGGTGCGCACCGAAGGCGACACAACATTCGTCGGCATCACGGTGCACGCACAAGACACCTTGGGCGACATTGTGTTTGTCGACTTGGCCGAGACGGGGAAAACCTTTGACCAGGGCCATGTTGCTGGGGTGGTGGAATCCGTGAAAGCCGCTGCCGATGTGCACATGCCTGTCACGGCCACGATCTTGGCCGTGAATGAAGACTTGCGCGCAGATCCCTCTTTGGCCAACTCTGACCCCGAGGGCGCGGGTTGGTTTTACAAGGTCACACTCAACAACGCGGCGGAGTTGGATGGGTTGATGGATGCTTCGGCTTATCAAGCCACAGCAGGCTGATCAAAATGCTTGGCCCAAACGGGCAATGCCTTCGTTGATTTTGTCCACATCGGCCGTGGCAAAACTCAAACGAATCGCGGTGTGGTCTGGGTTGTTGGCAAAAAATGGGGCGCCTGGCACGAAGGCCACGCCTTTTTCAATCGCGCGTTTGGCGAGTTCACTGCCGTCGTTCAGTTGGCCGCCAGCGCCTGTCAGATTGGCCCAGAAAAACAAACCCCCTTGGGGTTGGGTGAATGTCAATGCATCGCCCAACTCACGTTTCAAGGCCTCACCCATGGTTTTCGCACGTTCGGCGTAAACGCTTCGCACATGATTCAAGGTGGCGGGTAAGCGACCGGCCTTCAAATAATGCGCCGCCGTGGCTTGGGCAAATGTGGAGGTGTGTGCATCGCTGAATTGTTTGCACATCGTGGCACGGGCCAACAATTCGGGCGGTGCAATCATCCAACCCAAACGCAAGCCTGGTGACAACACCTTGCTGAGAGAACCACAGTGGATCAACCAGGCGCGACTGCCAGGCACTTGATCGCTCAAAGCGAGCAGTGATGGCGGTGGTGCATCGCCAAAGTACAAATCGCCATAGGGGTCGTCTTCAACCACCACGGTTTTGTATTTCACGGCCAGTTCAAGCACCCGCAAGCGACGCTCCAAGCTCAGCATGGCACCACTTGGGTTGCCAAAAGTGGGCACCAAATAAACCAACTTGGGTTGGTGTTGAACCATCATCTGCTCGAGTTGGTCCACTTGAACGCCCTGCGCATCAATCGGTACCCCCAACACCTGTGGGCCGTAGAGCCTGAAACATTGGATGGTGGCCAAAAAGGTGGGACCTTCAACCAAGGCCACATCTTTGGGATTGAGCAAGGTCTTGGCGACCAAGTCCAGCGCTTGCTGGCTGCCTGTGGTGACAATCAAACCATCGGGGCTCAAGCCCTTCACCCCTTTGCTGGCCATGAATGCAGCGAGTTGCTCGCGCAAGGGGTTGTAGCCTTCGGTGGCTCCGTATTGAAGGGCCGCACCTGGTTCTTCGGTCAGTGCGCGGGCACTGGCCTCGCGAATGCCCTCCACATCAAACATGGCGCTGTCGGGAAAGCCACCTGCAAAACTGATGATGCCTGGCTTGCCCAACAACTTGAAGAGTTCGCGAATGGCAGAGGTTTCAACTTGGTTGAGGCGATCGGCAAATTGCATAGGAAGATAATTGGGATCTGACCCCAATAATGAAAATGAAAAAAGAGCACATCGAGCCATTTTTTGCGACGCTCAAAGCAGCGAATCCGCAGCCCAATACCGAACTTGAATATACCAGCGTGTTCGAGTTGCTCGCCGCTGTATTGCTGAGCGCACAAGCCACCGATGTGGGTGTCAACAAGGCCACGCGCAAGCTGTTTGCTGTGGCCAACACGCCCCAGCAAATACTGGATTTGGGCTTGGAAGGTCTAGAGCGCTACATCCAAACCATCGGACTGTTTCGAAGCAAAGCCCGCCACTTGATGCAAACCTGTCAAATGCTGGTGGACCTGCATGGCAGTGAAGTACCACGCACCCGCGAAGCACTGGAAGCCCTGCCCGGTGTCGGCCGCAAGACCGCCAATGTGGTGCTGAATGTGGCTTTTGGAGAACCCAGCATGGCGGTGGACACGCACATCTTCAGAATGGGCAACCGCACCGGGTTGGCACCAGGCAAAACACCCTTGGATGTGGAATTGGGTTTGCTCAAACGCATTCCACCCGCGTATTTGGTGGATGCCCATCATTGGTTGATCTTGCATGGACGCTATGTCTGCCAAGCGCGCAAACCACTGTGCTGGCAATGTCAAGTCGCCCCTTGGTGCGACTTCAAGCCCAAGACACCCCCACCCTGAAGCGACTCAATCGTCCAGGTGGTCTCTGGCCATTTGTATGGCTTGCTTCAACACATCCAGGTTGCCAATGTGGTTGGCCATGACCAAGATCAAACGGGCATTGAGCAAATGGCTTTGGTCTTCAGTCAAACCCTGATGTGCGTCCATCAAAGCTTCATAAAACGCGTCGCCAGGCTCATAGTCACCTCGTTTGTCGGAACCGTCGGCATGGAAGTTGGGTTGTGTTTTGAGAGAAGTCATGGTGCACCAAACTGCTTGAGACGCCCAAGCTTAACAAAGCAAGGTTCAGCGGGTGAGCGCCACCCATTGGGCACCCAGTTGTTGAATGGACAGACGGTGATCAAACACCGATTGCAAACAAGCATGCAATGCGGGGTCTTGCGGTGAGGCCTGCAGCTTGACCCGGCCCGCTTGCATCACCAGCAATTGATCCGCACGCAGTGCCAAATTCAAATCGTGCAACACACTGACCACGGTGGTGCCTGCTTGGGTCAGTTGCTGCACAGTGGCCAACCAATCGGCTTGATGCGGTGCATCCACATTGGCAATGGGCTCGTCCATCAACAGCACGGGTGCTTGCACAGCCAAAGCACGCAACAACAACACCCGTTGCCGCTCGCCACCAGACAGCGTGTTCAGGCTGCGATAGCGCCAATCACGCAGGCCATGCGCTTGAAGCAATTCCTCGACAACCGCATGGTCTTGGTCGCTTGGACCAGACCACCAGGCCTGATGGGGAAGTCGACCCAGCATGACCACGTCCCACACCGTCAAATCATGGCTGGGCATTTCCTGTTGCCCCAACCAAGCCATGGCGCGAGCCCTGTCTTTGGGGGTCATGTCGCGCAAACTGTGCTGTTCAAGCCTCACCTCGCCATGACTGGGCATCAGACCCGCCAGCACCTTCAGCAAACTGGTTTTGCCAGCGCCATTGGGACCCACCAAACAAGTCCATTGTCCTTTTTGAAAAGCGGCATGGACATCGAACAACACTTGGTGTTTGCCAAAAAAAGCATCCACGCCATGGGCACTCAACACCACTGGGCTCACGATGCATCTCCTTCGCGCATGGCAGGCGACTGCAAGCGCCACAGCAGATAACCACCGCCCAAAATGGCGGTGAGCACGCCCACAGGCAATTCTTGCGGGGCCAAGACCCACCGGGCCATGATGTCTGCAAAGCACAGCAAGACACCACCAGCGAGCGCAGACAACACCGAGGTGGCCGCAAACGTGGCACGCACGCGGGCTCTGACCAGATGAGGCGCGACCAAACCAACGAAGGCGATCAAACCGGTTTGCGCGACGGCCGTGGCCGTGGCCAGTGCCATCACGCCCAGCAACAAGAACCGCAGGGGCGCCACACGCAGACCAAGGCTTTGTGCCGTGGCCTCTCCCAAACTCAATCCATCGAGCAAGGGGCTCAAGCGCCAAGAGAACGACCAGCAAACCAGCAATACCAAACCCATCAACAGGCACGAAGCCCCGCTCAACATCGAGGTGCTGCCCAAGGTGAAGGCCTGCATGGCTGGCAAGACTTGCGGCATGGCCACCATCAACAAAGAGGTGACCGCACCCAAGACCACGCCCACCACCACACCTGCCAACAACAAACGCAAAGTGTGCTGCACGCCTTGGGCCAGCAACAAGGTGAGCAAGACCGCCACCCAAGCACCCACAAATGCACAACCCGTCAAACCCAAGCGCCAAATCCATTGCATGGCCAAAGACGCTTCAGCAGGCAGATGCGCCCCACCCCACAAACCCAAGACCAAGGCCACTGTGACACCCAAGGTGGCACCCGCCGCACTGCCCAGCAAATAAGGGTCAGCCAAAGGGTTGCGAAACAAACCCTGCGCCAAGGCCCCAGACAAGCCCAGCAAAGCACCTGCCAACCAAGCACCCAAGGTGCGCGGCAAACGGATGTCTTGCAGGATCGGGTCTTGCCAATCATTGATCTCAAAACCCAAACTACCCGTGAACAAACCCAAGAGCAACAAGGCCCCTGACAAACATGCCAACGCATATCCCAGGCGCATCACAAGTTGGAAGGGGCTGTGCTTCATGGTCGGAAATGCTTTTGCAAACAATGGGCCATCAACTGAGCTGCCTCACCCAACCGTGGCCCTGGCCTCACCAAGACATCGCCCTCTGCGCCACTGAAAGCGCAGACGCGCTGGCGTTGCATGACCGTCATGCGAGACCAACCGGGCCGTTTGTGCAGTTGAAGCGCCATCGGCTCGCCCAACAAAATGATGTCGGGCTGGGCCCTCACCACAAACTCGGGATTGAGCTGCGGAAAGGCACCCATGCTGGCTGGCACGATGTTGCGCAGACCCATTTGCGCCATGACCTCACCAATGAACGAGGCTTCACCCGCGGCATAACCGCCCGTGCTTGCCTCGAAATAGACACGCGCACCCACGGCGCTTTCAGGTACTTGTTGCTTGGCGGCTGCAATGCCTTTCAATGCGCGCTGCCAAAGGTCTTCGGCCTTGTTGTCGGATTGAGGCAGTTGCATGGCCAGGGCCACGGTGTGCATCACACGCTTCACATCGGCCATGTTTTGCGGCTCCAGAGCCAACACTTTGAGGCCCAGGCTTTCCATCCGGTTGATGTTGCGAGAAGACTTGGCCAACAAAACCAAGTCGGGCTTGAGCCGTACCAAAGCCTCGAGGGACGTGTCATCCAATCCGCCGAGCTTGGGCAACGCCTTCACAGATGCTGGCCAATTCGCATGGTTGTCAGTGCCCACCAAACGATTGCATTCACCCAGCATGCAGACCGTTTCGGCCAGTGAAGGGAGCAAGGTGACGATCCGCTGTGGGGCCTGGGTGATGGTGACTTGGACACCGCGATCGTCCACCACGGTCACAGCACTGGCATGAACAGTGAAAAGCGCCAACATCAGAACAAAGCGTTTAGCCATGCTGCGCCACCCAGTTGGCAATGATCGTGTGCAGTTGCTGAACCCCATCGGTCAGAGCCGCTGGACCTGGCTGCAGGATGTTGGTGGATTTGATCTCGAACAATTGCTGGTGGATCACAGCGGGCACAGACGCCCACCCGGGTCGAGCAGCGACTTTTTCAGGCCGGAATTTTTTGCCACACCACGAACCGATGATGATGTCGGGCTGCTTGGCCACGATGGCGAGCGGGTCGGCAATGATGCGGTCTTTGCCCATGGGTTGCATGGCGAGTTGCGGAAAACAATCATCACCACCGGCGATGTGAATCAAGTCGGACACCCATCGAATGGCACTGATGGCTGGATCATCCCATTCTTCAAAATAGACCTTGGGTCGCTTGGCATAAGCCTGAGTGGAGACTTGCATGCGCTGCAACGCCGATTGCATGGCTTGAATGCGCTGCAGGCCTTGCTCGGCTTCGCCCACCAT
>JACCEC012178111.1_pt1 | contig 19375 bp, 40 predicted proteins | sample 7450121 | NCBI WGS metagenome assembly JACCEC01 (sample SAMN15323455, study PRJNA562643) | freshwater metagenome | isolation source: river surface water | place: USA:Blue River Watershed | collected 2017-08-18 | reverse complement strand
TCATATCAATTTCAAAATACTCATTCAAAACAAGTTCAGTACCATTACACAATGGTTCTTCTACGGTGTTTTGATGTTCATGATTAAAAACCCAAATAGAGTCTTTTTTGATTGCAGTGAGATTGAGTTGCATAATTTGATTTATTTTTCCAATTATATCATGAAATATAAAATCATGAAGAGAATTGTGCCAGTTTTTAAAGTGTCCTAAAATTAATGATTAGGATCAATATATGTTCCAGTATGTTTCACTGGATCTAAAGGTTTTGCCCCTTTTGCTTTTTGTTTTGGTGAACGATGTCTTGTAATTCCTGCTTGCACACCTTTTTCATTTGGAGCACTCATTCCCTGTGTTCTTGTATTCAATGATGCTCTACGATTTCCTACAGGTTGTGATACTAATGTAGTTCCAGGTCTTGCTGAAGATGATACTCTCTTCTTAATATCTTGCATCGCTCTCGCTGCACCAACTTTATCAGTTGTTTCTCCAGTTTTAGTTGTATTCTGAATAAAAGTTCCAGGTTTATCACCTGCAGAATACTTTACTTGAATTGGATGTTTTTTGTGTGTGAATGTATGTGTTCCTGTCTTGTCATCTTTTTTATAATCAATATCAGGATGCCTTGGATTGTTGATTGGTTCTGCGAATCTGTTAACTGATGCTCTTACTTTATTGACATCAGTTCCTTTTTTTCTTGCAGCACTCAATGGACTTTCTGTTCCACCTCTCAATCTTTTTGATGCAGGTGGAATCCAAGCATCATCTAAAAGTTTGATAGATTCTCTTACTTGTGGATGTCTAATATGCGTATCAGTAGTTGAAAAATCTCTTTTTTTACCTCTATTTGCTTCAAATCCATGAGATTTATAGAAGTCTGCTAATTTCTTTTTCTTTCCAGGATCAGGATCTTGATTCAAGGTGATTTTTTTACCAGTTTTATCTGCATACTTACCAAGACCTTTCATCACTCTGGTTCCTATTCCCTTTCCCTGAAGATGGGGAGGAACCCATAATTGATCCACACGAATGTTACCTGTCCTTTCACTATGAGAAGTATCAACATTCACGCCACGATGTTTTCTCCCATATGCCTTTGCTATTTTAGAAAGAACTTCTTTAGGTGGTCTTGCTTCTTTTGCTTCTGAGACATTTGGTTTTTTCTTTGGTTGTGTTTGAGTTCTTCTTTTGAATCTACTATTTGCGGGCAATCTATCACGAAATCGTTTTGGAATTTTTGGCGAATCAATTACACCTTCTTTTTCCTTTGTAATATGTTTTTTTGCATAATCTGGATTCATAACCGTAGAATAATGTTCTCTTCCCCATTTATCAACTCCTCTTTGTCCATCAGTTTTCATAATTTTACCTGGAGTATTAATATCTTTTTTAGGAACTCTGAAAGCAACTGTTTTTGTTTTTTCTCCTTTCCTTTGACCAAAAGATGTTGCAATTTCTCTATCAGTTGATGTATAAACATCAGATGTGTTAAATCCAGATTTTTTAATTTTATCTGCAGAAGATGCGGAAGTTCCGTGATACATTTTTACGAACTTCAATCTCTTTGCTTCTGTAATTGTTTCAGCGATCTCTACAAACTCTCTGAAAGTTCTTGCTCTTGGATTATAGTATGGGTTTACATCTGAAGAATACTGGACTCCACCAACATTTTTACCAAGATGTTTTTCCATTCTTCTTTTCTTTTCCAATTCATATTGCTGTTTTGCAGTTCTTGGTTTAGGTATGGGTTTTCCAGTGATTCCAATAACTGTCTGATCCTTTGCCATTTTATGGTTGTTTTTAGATATTTATAAAAAAAGAGGACCTTTTCAGATCCTCCACATTAAACTGCGTATTGTTTATTATCTACCAGTTTCTCTTCTTTTGCGAGCACTACGATTGGTGCGACTTAAACTATAATGACGGTCTCCATTTGAAGCGTCGTCATCTCCATGATAACCTGCATCATAATCTCCAGAATCCGCTCCTGGTTTAGCGTTCAATGTTGCAATAGATGTTTTACGTGCTTGCTCACTTCTTTTGGTATTTGCTGCTTCTTTTGCTGCTTTTTCTCTTGCTTGTCTTTGTTGTCTCTCTCTTGAAGCAGCATTTTGTAATTTTAGAACCGTAGGATTAATCATATGCTTTAATCCACCTTTACCCGAAACAGACATAATCTGTTGCGCTTCATCAAGAATCTCATCTATCCATTCTTCACTCATGTTTACCATGATTGCCTCTGCACTTTCGACAGTTTCGGCGTAACCTTCATCTAGAAGATGATCTAGGACAATATCATATTCTTCCTTATATTCAACATTCTTAACTCCTTTTCTTCTTGGACCAGAAGTAGAAGGTTCCATTTTACTTGCAGACTTTGTTGAGGTTTTTTTCTTTGGAGTTTCTCCTCTATTGATTGCAGCAATTCTAGATACAATTCCACGCTCTTCAGGACTTAAAGGAAATGTATGCGCTTCGTTCAACTCATATTCTTCCAGCAGTTCATCAAGTTCTTCATCAGATAGTTCTTCTAGAAGATATTCTGCATCTTGATATGAATCAGCATAACCTTCAAAATATAAAAACTTTAGAAGTTTGTGATATTCGTACTGTTCTCTGGAATCCATGACACTCTAAAAACTTTTTATTTATTTATTAAAAAACCCCTTGCGGGGTTGAAGAATTATTCTAATTGTCTTCTTTCAGTTTATCTTGAGCAGACTTACTGATTTTGCAAACTCGATCTGTTTCGTAAAACCATTTCACACGCTCACGTCGTGCCTCAAGTAGCATTTTGTATTCTTCTTTTTGTTCAGGACTAAACTTAAGATCTTGACGCCTCCAAGTTTCTTGGAGTTCGCGAAGATGTGGAAGAACGTTTACAGTATCAGTCATTGGTTTCGATATAAAGTTCAGAAGTTTGTTTGTTTGTTTGAGTTTTTACGCGAACATTGTAAGGAGATCCATAAAAACGTTTGAAAGCAGTAACTACAATGATAAATGCAGAGATGATACCTAAGAAACCTAGGTATGTAACTGCATCACCAGTGAAATTGAGAGTATCGGGGTTCACAGTAGCAAGTTTGTGGAAATGATGACGAATTAGAACAGAAGCAAACATCAATAATCGTAGTTACTGTTCAGAAAAGAATTGAAAGTTTGAGTTTCGTCATCTTCATCAAAGAGATCTTCAAAATCTGCTTCACGAAAATCAAATCCAGCAGACTCTTCGATTTGAATGTCATCAAAGTGATTCATGGTTGGTTCTCAACTCAACAAATGTAATATACAGGAGATTGGAGTGCTTGTGATGGGTTAGTGTGCGCTTTGCAAACTGACCACTCAACGACTCATAATAGATTTCATTCTGGCACGTTTTGCCGCAATTTCAGCGCCTGCTTCATGTTCCATTTCTCCATGTGCTTGGCGAATTTGCATCCCCTTCCAACGTGCAGATTGTCTTGCAACTTGCTTGTTATATTCATTTTGTTGCATTGTTGGATGCTGTTCGTTTGTCAACTCTTTTTTAATTTCATTTTTTAATTGCTCTCTTTCAAAAGCGTTTTTTCTTTGATTTTGTTGAGCGGATTGATAATTTGCAACATTTCGTCTCAGAGTTGCAATTTGATCAGATCTTTGTTGTCTTGCTGCAACTCTTCTTTGTTCAATATCTTCTGCGATCCTTTTTTTTGCTTCTTTTTTTCTACGCTTGAGTTCTTCCTTTTGACTGCGCTCAAGTTCTTTCATTACTGGTTTTCTACCACTACGCTTTACGACTAACTTATCAATTTCTTTCTTTTTTGGTTTGCCTAGTGGACCTTCATATGGTTGAAGAGTATATGAACTATGAGTTACTTCGCCAGTTTGTGGATCTCTATGCGTTTGGAATGTTCCAGGAACTGCATGTGGAGGTGTAAAAGGTTTTTTCCCCTCACAGATTTGATAGAACTCTCTAAATGTCAGCATTTTACTTATACTTTTTGATTATTTATTTCTACTCAAACTCAAGTGTCCTATTTGCTCTTTGAAATGGTGGTGGAGTTTGATATTCTGGAATTGTAGAAGTTTCCACAAATACTTCAATTTTAGTCTCATCATTCCAGTGTCGAATTGCATTAGCGATGATGAAGCAGTTGGTAATAAAAATGCTCAAAAACATTAAAAGGCGGATAAGTGCTACCTTATCCGCTTCTTTATCACATTTACTTGCTTTTTCGCCAAGTGCTTTAGCAAGTAATCGCCAGACAGTTCTGTTCTTCTTCATAGATTGATTCTCTGGATTTGACATACTTTAACTGGTTCCAATCTTCTCTGTAACAAACAACGAGTAATCTTTCATTTTTGTGAATGGGACAACATTCATAGTTTTCTTCATCTTTGGGACGTACAATATATTCAATCGTTATATATTCATCATCCCTAAAATAAACCCAACCTTCAACACCTTTTCCATTATCCCATAAAACATAGTCATTGGTTTTTGGAGTATAGTGCATAATTCAACAGTCATAGAATTTGTCTCGCGACATATACTCAATTTGCTTCTGCAGTTGTGAGATTTCGTGTTCTTGTTCTGCAATTTTATTTTGCAGTTGTTCGATACGTTCTTGATACTGTGTCTTCAAATCAAAAACCATTTTATTGGTGTGAGCAACGTGATGAGTCATGATCATGTGGTAAAAGATTCAACAATACGGGATTCTTCTTCGTCTACAAGAGCAAAGCGAGGAGCAGCAACTACACGCTCCATAATTTTACTTTCGTATCGGTCATCATAGTCATCTGAGTCTCGCAGAATATCGTGACACTCAATATCATTTTCAGCAATAACATTGATTACTCCACCATACTCAGAAGAAGGAAAAGGAACCCAGTAGTCAACAATGTACAGATACTTCATTTGTTTGTGTAAATTACCTCTTAAGTTTAAGATTAGTTGTCGTCGTTGTCAATGTCGTTGGCAACTATAAGAGAAACTCCTATAGTCAAAAGAATGCCAACTCCCATACCAAGAATAAAAGTCATCAATAGAACTCTGCAAGATAATAATCTACAGGAACTTCAAGTTTCGCCGCTTCACGCTCAACTTCTTTCCAGAACTCTTCTGCCACTTTGTTCATTTCTGCTTGCTTGATAAGGTCGCGGAGTCGTTTTGAGATCATTTTAGTTAAAGTGAGATTCGTTTTTGGGACGGATTACCTTAAAATAATAGGTGAGCAACAGTGATACTAATGCTACCAACATAAGGTAAGTGAAGATGCCAACTGCAAGAGTCATCTAATCTCTGCAGTAGCACGTTTCTGTAGATTATCTATAGCACTTTGGCGATAATGTGCTTTATAGAGAGCATTATCACGCTGGATTAGAAAGATATTCCAACCAAGAATGACTGCAAAACCAATCAATCCAGCGACAATGTGTTTTTTCTTCATTTGTTCATTTGGAGTGTAGGAACAGGCATTCCACCTTCGGTCATTTGAGTGCATTTTGTCCGATTGTATGTTGAACTGTTCTTACTGCCATACGAAAGTTTCCAAAGTCCATAGTACCATCTTCCTCACAAAAGTCTTCAAAAATCTTTTTGATTTGTTCGTCAGTGATTTGTGGGTCAGTCATTGGGTTTGTTTTGTACGAAAGTATTATAAGGCATCAAGAGGAACCTGTGGGATGCTCCTGTGCCAGTTCTCAAAGTGTCATATACTTCTTTTTTTATATTTTTTACCTCTCAGTGCTTCACTAACTTTTCTTTTGTGTTCTTCACTTAAAGGACCAAGTTTTTTACCTCTATTAGCATCTCCAATTTTCTTTTTATGTTCTTCGGTAAGAGGACCTCTTGATTTTCCTTTTTTACTTTCACTTATCTTATTTCTTGTTTCTTGTGATAAAGTTTTTCCAGTGAGAGATTGCTTTATTTTTGAAAGGTGCTCTGGTGTAAAAGTTCTATTTTTTAGTGCATTACTTATTTTTTGTTTAGTATCTTCGCCCATCAATCTTCCATTTAATCCTCCAGTATCACTATTATATCCATTCTCAAATGTTTTATACTCTTCAATCCAATAGGACTCCCTTTCGTTTAGATTATCAATATCACATTCTTCAACTATGCCATATATGAATTTATCTTTTCCATATTTTTTTATGGCACGATGAAAGTGATAATCTGTCTTTTGACTATCGCAGAAGTGCCTCTTTATTCTTTTCTCTAAAATTTGTGTTGTTTGTCCAATGTATTTTTTCCCTGTTGAAATACAATGGACACAATAAATTAGTCCTTTCATTTCTACTCTGGATGACGGCATATGTATTTATAATAAAAAGGAGGGATTTTCACCCTCCTCCCGAAGATTGCCGTCATTCAGGTAATGTTATTTATTTACATTGAATACGGGAGCAGGAATATTACCCTGAGAAGGAATCATATAGATTGTTTTATTTCCTTTCTCCGCACCTTCCTGAAGACCAGTAACCCAGAGATAAGAAAGATATTCTGGATTATCTTTTAGAGATCCAGCAATAATGGCATTTGCTTCTGCAACACCCCTTGCCCTCTCTACTTCTGCTTCAGCAAGTGCCTTTGCCGCTTCCTTTTTTGCATTTGCTTCTTGAATAGTAATCTGGCGATTATATTCTGCACGACCAAGTTCTGCCTTCCCTTGTAGAGATTGTTGCCATACGTTGTATTGTGGACCACCAATGAAGATGAGACCACCAATCAAAACCACACCGCCAACAAGCAGAATAGCAGCAGGGTCAATAAATCCGTTTTGTTTGTACATAATTTACCTCAAATAAGTTCAGGGAGTAATCCAATCGTAACTGTTAGGAGTTTCTACACTCTCAAATCCATCATATTCATCAATACGATAAGGACCACTGATTTTATGAATACGAAGTTTAGCACACATTCCGTTTGCTTTGTCACCCAATTCTTCTACAACTTGAACTAGAACGGGATCATGACGAACAACATCACAATGATACCAAGTTTGTGCTGAATATGCTTTGTTGTAGGCAATTCGCTCATCTTGACTCATGGCAGTGAACTTTTCATTACTTTTTTGTTTCAGTCGTTCTTCGGGTGGAACCAACCATACGGTAAATCCCCACAGAGCATCTTCAATCCAAACTTGTTGACCTTTGATTTCCCAGTAACGTTGGATTGCTTCTTTAGAGAGACCGAACCCACCGTAGCAGGCATTATAAACTACCTTAGTCATAATCAGAGTTTGAAAGGAGAAACAATAATACGAGGTTCGACATACACAGGACGTGTCTTACCATTACCACTAGGATCAGAACACATCACCCAAGTTCCTTCAGCACTATCAGGGGAGAAGAGACCATTAGGGTCTGCTTGTGGAAGAGTTGTACCAGTGTACTCATACTTCTCAGGATTGGTGTATTGAGTTGCCGCAGGCAAACCATAACCAATAGAATTACACAGAAACACTGGACGACCAGTAGTTTCAGGAACAGTGTAAGTATAAGTCACCAGTCCATCTTGATCACGCATCTCAATGATTTGTTTCATCAGTTTGCGTTCACGGAAATTCTTGATGGCAGGCATACCAGTTTGTGCCGTACCTTCTTGAAGAATACGTTCTTGTTGATCACGTTGTTTTTGGTCAGAATTACTGAAATCATCACAACCAACAAGAGTTACACCAAGAAGTGCGATTGCAGCAACAGAAGCAATGGATTTCATGATTTGGATTGATTACTTGATTATTATAGGGGATTGGGCGGGGTCAGTGAAGATCCTCTTGTGCCAGTTCGTCAAGTGTCCTCAGCGGTCTTTATGCTTCAGCAGATACGAGTTAGCAATCGCTTTGAAAGTGAAATCACTATCCCACGATTTGAATACGATACCTTCACGTTTGGTCTGTGGGTTCAGCGATGGACCTTCAGCAAAGTTAAGAAGGTCATCAATGGTTTTGTACTGTGTGGTGACAAAAACGTGTTGGTCGATGATAGGAACGTGCTCCACATCAGCACCAAGCATCCTCAGTTGATCGAGAACGGTATAACGCTCAAATGGTTCAAAATAACGACCTTCAGTGATGCTGTAGATGTCAAACAGATAGAAACGCTGACCTTTGAGTTTCTCTGGATTACCCTGAATACCCTCACCAATCAACTCACCTTGAATGGCATACTCTTCACCCTTCTCTTTGCTCAGTTCAAGCAAAGGTTCGATGATATTCTGTTCCCGTGCTGCCTTCCAGAAACTATTACCTTCAGTTTCCTTTAGGTCAATATTCCTCGAACAAACACCAATCTCACCATTCTTGACGTACACAGTCATACTGCTACCATCAAGTTTAGTCGTCACTTCATAGGTTTCACCTTCGTGTTCCTCAAAGATTTCCTTACGAAGATTCTGACAGCGTTCTTGGTCAGTTTTAGGAATAAAGTGAGGGAAGTTACCCTTCATCGTACCCTGAAGTTGAGCAGGAATAGGTGGTTCCCACTTCTGGATTTTCAGTACATCACTTAGGTCAAATCCTACAGGATAAACCTCCAGAAAGTTTAAACCCAACTGCTCACTGAGTATTGTAGTGGGGAGCAAAAGTCCCTGACTGATTTGCCCACGAAGTTTTACAGTCCGCAGACGCTCACCCTTTATCCCGTTATATTCACGAGGTTCTTGACCCTTACTCAGGAAAGGAGCAAGTTCGTGAGGAACCCAACTATCAATCTCAAGATAGATGGCAACATCACCAACTTGATATTCGCCTTTACGAATAACTACGGGCCAACCACCATTCACGATGGCGCATTCAATAGCATCAGCACCTTCAATCGGTTTGATGTAGGTGATTTCAGCGATGCTGGCAAGTTTACGGATAGTCACTGGGGAAGATTAGAAATAAAAGATTGGAGTTCAGTAGGCATGGCATCAGCAGGAACTTCAGCAGCACGATGACGAATTACATCTGCCAGTGCTGCTTTATGTTCAGGTGATGCTTTGATATATTCAAACTGCATATTCTGCAGTTCTTGAACAGCACCAGTTCGGAAAGACTTTGATTGCTCAAAGGTGTTCCTACGAACATTCTCATACTTTGGTGCAAAAAATGCGGTGAAGAGAAGGTCGTGGTAGGCAACTCCCCAGATGAAAGCACCAAAACCAACTACACCACCTACAATAGCAAGAATGGGTTTCATTTGGAAGAACCTCCAGAGTTTTTAAAGATAAGATTAGCAAGAACAATAATGGTAAAGTTTTGCCCAAAGGTCAAAGATACATTAAACCATGTCAGAATAGTTGCAAGCAACCATGTTTCAATTAGTAGACCTCCTACTGCAAGAGCAACAGCAGCAATAGTAACACCAATAGAAGTAGAAGTTTTCATCAGATTGCTTCCGTAGTCAGTTTAGCACCTTTGAACTTACCACGGGCACTCTTGTTCTTGGTATCCACACCAGTCACCACAGCGATCTGGGGAGTGCTAGAACCAGTATAGAGTAGAATGTCACCTTTACTTAAAGCACCAGGAGTGCCCACATAATGGTTCTCACTACTACCCATCTTGGCACTGAAGGTATAAGGTACAACTTCCTCTAGAGCACTCTTGTCAAATACATGAATTGCTCCAGTACCTTTCTCTTCAATCAGATACTGATTTTGACTGTTAGTACCGATGTGAGTGCCATAGGCAACCTTACCATCAACAGTGAAAGAATAAAGGGTTTTAGTGTCTGCCATTTCAGTTTCCTCCTCATAAAGTTTTAGATCACATCCATAACAAGAAAAAGATTGATTGTTATGAAGATATTTGCAGGTGTAATATCCAGTACTACTATAATCACTTACATAAGTAATTTTAGCAGGTTTTTTGCCATGTAGTTTGGTGACAATATCACCAAGATTGAATGGTAATGACATAATTAAAGACTCTCAACTTGATTAAGAACAGTTTCAACATCTTCTTTTGTCAGATACCCCATAACATCATCTGTAATTGGAGTATCATAGCAAATCTCCCATTCGTCTTCAAGTCCTTTGAGAACTGCAATCTCATACAATCCATCACGACCACCATAAGAATATGGTGACATAACTACACTTACACCATAACCATTCCCAAAGAACTTAATTGCCTGAGTACCCTCCCAATCAGGATGTGGTTCAAATTCAAGATCACCAAAATTCATAATCAATTACCAAATCGTTGTGCCCAGAGTGAATAAGAGTGGTTTTTCATATGTTCAAGAAGTTCATAACGCTGACGAATTTCAGAGTCTTCAGGCAAATCATAAATGCAGGGAATAGCAAGATCCATTCCATCAACAGCATGGCACAGAATAGAATTCAGAAGATCATGCTCTTCAACTGTGAATTCCATCATGACAGGTTGCGTGTCATAATGGTCTTTAATCAGTTCAGTGGTTTCCATTTTGAAAGCGATTGGAGATGAGTGTCTCTCATCTGAAGTTATTATATGCCATCTTCACTCCCCAGTGGGGGTGGAGTGGACAGTTTTGGGATTGACCCATTTCTCCTCTTTCCAAAGAACTTTCAAAGACTTATCAAAAACCATGAGAAATCTGTGCTTTTGACTTCTCTTACGATATTCTCCTTTCAATCCTTTTCCACCACCTCTGGACTTTTTAGTATAAGTTCCATCATCATTTAGAATCCAAAAATCTGCTACATTTGCAGATGTCATTCCATAGTATTTGAAATTAGATGCTGCATAGATCACACCTTTATGAAACTTTCCATCAGCATATGATAGGATTGCTCTAACTTTTATATCTTTACGAAATTGTTTAATTGCCTTTGATACAAACCATGATGTAATGTTATATTCTTCTGCTTGCACTCCTGGATGAATACAAAGACGCGATAGTTCAAATAATCCATCTTGATCTTCTCTTGCCAATCCAAATGCAGATACTGCAATTTCTGGCACAGGAATTCCTGTGAATACTATTGCGCCCACACAAGTACCTACAGGTCGTAGAACACAATCAGGATCTCCCTTAAAAAGAGCATAGTGGTGCCCAGATCTAAATGTTTTGGAATGATCTTTTAGATAGTGATAGGTAAGAAGAAGATGCTCTACTTCCTTTCTCTCAACTTTTTCAATATAAAAATCACTTTTCATTGCAGAACTCTATAATCTTTTTGTTAAACACCTTTTTCTTAAATTGTTTTTTGAATGATTGATAGTTATTATAGCATACAGAGGACAGGAATGAAAGAAACTTTTGACTTTTCAAAACTTTTACAAAACTATCGTAATTGATATCCTCAGGAACATAAAAACAATCAACTGCCATCTTTCGATCAGCAATTTCATCGAAGGAATACATATTCAATCCTTTTTTGATATTACTATTTTCAAACCCAGTAGAAACACAAACCACTCGATCAGGATTCCATTTAACTCGTTTATGATACTGTTCTCGATTATTTTCTTTCAATCCTGCAGACAAACTGATGTATTCTAGTGCATCTTTGTCACTTACATTTTCAAAATAAGAGTAGTATTCTGGAGTGTTTGTGTGTAGAATTGGAGTTTTTGATGTATCAATCTTAACAAGTGTTCCATCATAAGAAATAGTAGTGATATTGTTTTTCTTGCCCCTAGTAACTTTGAGGATAGCATAGTTGCTAAACATTTCAACCGTATCAATATCAAGATCTTTTAAATCGTAGATTTGAGAACATACTTTAAGAGGAATCTTACAAATTAGTGTTTTGCCATTTTCAAGATACTGAAAGGCATGTTTTAACCAACGATACTCATGTTTTGCAGAAACACCAGGGAACTTCTGGTTTTCGTCAATGTCAATTAGAACAGTACTATAAGTTTTATTTTCTACATCATCTGGATTAAAAGAAAAGTCAAATTTATGTCCCAAAAGACTTGCAATCATTGCAACATGTGGAGAAAGAATCAATGTGTCTTCATCCACAGTAAAATGTTGCTTAAATTGTTCTGTGGTAAGGAGGTTCATGAAGAAAATGAATATAAAAAATAATACCATACCCCAGAGAAACCCTGTAGGTATGGTGTGACAGTTAATTAACTGTCTTTTTCAGAGTAGATTGAAAAAAGTGGAAGATTGAGGTAGTTTTGCTTAAATAACATTTCAAATTCCTCACAACTTGTACCAATACAATCAGAAATAAAGCGATTCGTCTCAAAAAGATTTATAAAAGATTTATAATTTAGTTTTTTGTTATTTTTTTTAATTTCATTCACACAATAATTTGCCCTAGAATTGATTTCTCTGATTTTATCATAACGTTCTTTGTAAAGATCATTTATTTCAGAAGAATTGCGTTCAAAGGTATTTTCAGTGCCCGAAGGTACATAAGTTTTCGGTTTTTCAAAACTTGTGGGTATTTTTTGACTTTTAGATGAGAAATTTCCAAGATCAATTGAATCCAAGCATCCCTCATGAAACAAGCGATTCTTGTTAATCATAAGTTCTTCAAAATTGCTTTGAGCAAACATTTTCTTTGTAATGTCATCAACTTCAAGTTGTTGGATATAACCATCATTAAGTTGAAAGACTGGACTTGTTCTATATGTTTGCTTAACAGCAGATGCAATATCAATACCCTCACGTTCTGATATTTCTTTTGCTGTTTCAAAAATAATATCAATAACTTTACTATGACGATTCTTATCAATAGAAAAATCAATCACGTATCCAGTTTTATCCTTATTTCCATTGGTCAAAATTCGACTGATTCTCTGAATCATCGCTGCAATGTCTCCATTGTCATAAGTAAGAATTGCAACATTAATATCAGGAATACTAAAAGAACGTTGGCACATGCGATTGCATATAATCCACACTTTTTTATTTCTGTACTTCGCAGCAATGATCTTGTCCTTTACGAATCTCTCAGAATTTTTACCAAGAGTATCTTCCCCACAAACAGCGTATACATCATATTCATCGTGCAAAATTGTTCGCGCAATTTTTTCAAGATTCTTTAGTTCTTTATTATTTTTTACATTAACCCATTGAATCACAGATTCGCCTTTACCCCTGAGAAGATTCCCTAAACTATAATCATTCAAATACATATTGTCGCTGGTCCCCAACATAGATCGATAAAGTCCTTTCCAAAAAGATTCGCTCTTATACACATCTGCAGAACATTTTGCAAGTCCTGGATTGAAGTTGACATCTTTACCTAGTAGAAATTCAAGAAAAGGACTCCAATCATTGGCATAAAATTCCAACTTTACAAGGTTTTTTTCAAATTTCAGTGCTCTCTTACAATTCTTAAGAAAACTATTTTTGACTTTTAATTTATTTGACAGTGCTTTTGTCTGCATATCAAAGTAGGTTTGTTTTACAAAACCATCAATTTTATGATAGTTTGACACCAAACCACTATTAGTTCCAGTTGTAAAAATAATATCAGAACCCTTCCCAAGTTTGTCAATTAAAGCAACACAATTCTTTGTATGAGCACCATAATCTGCTTCATCAATTACCGTAATTTTATCAGTAATTTGCGAAACAAATTCAGCATTTTGATTGCGAATCGAAGTATCAACTTCTTTATTTCCACAAAGAGATCCAGTAATTACAATTTTTTTATTCTGTTCAATAAAAGTATTGTAAGATTCTTTAAAATTAGGATCACTTAGATCAATTACTTCATAATCAATAAATTCATTGTATTTGATAATTTCATCTTTAAACGAATTAAGAGCAGTCAGATAATAAGTAGAAACTACCAGTACTCGTTTTTGAAGGAAATAAAACAATGCCAAAAAAGTTAGAGTTTTGCCAAATCTAGCGGCAAGTTCTGCAATGAGTTTCTTATTGTATTTGCCAGAGTTGAGCATTGAATAGATTTTATCTATTATCTCAATTTGCCAAATTGTCAACCCCATATTTTTGCGAATTAGTCCATTTTCTACTTTGGACAAATAATCCCTAACAATATCACTGGGATTATCATCGTGAAATATTGCCCATTCCTGTGCAGACAGATCCTTGTCTAGGGTTTTGCGAAGAATACATTTTCCTTGATCTTGAAGATCAGCAAGAATTTTTTGATCATATTTATCGGTCTTTGCAAGGTTAGATGGAAACCAACCAAAAACTATGATATCATCAGTAGTAAAGGAGTTTTTATTAGTCTTGGCGCGTTCAAGAATACCTACTTTAGTTAGACCAAGTTTATAACTTTTAATACCATATTCATTCTCTTTACTCACAATATAAAAACCAACAGGATTTTCTCTAGATATATCCTTTACCATTTCATTTAGAAAAAAGATTTGGTTATGTCCAGATTTAATCGCATCAAAGCGGAGTTGTTCCCAAGAATCGCGATCAGTCATGAGTTGGTTGGAATTCATTTCAAAAAGATTATAGAAGAAAAAAGGACTTGTCAGACAAACACTGTGCCACTTTGTGGAGTGGCACGATGCTGCTTAATGAATTTTTGTGCCTGCAAAACAGTTTTTACGTCTTCAAGTTGCTGACCTTGAAAAAGGATAACATACCTCTTTCCCCATGGTACAGCAGCATATCCATCGGAAGTTTCAAATCCAGTTTTTGAATTAGTTGTCATTTTACATAATCAGCAACAAAATTACCTTTTACAAATACTTCATCAACGACATTCTCGACGCGACGAGCAGTGGCAACACCAACACGGTTATTGTACACTGGAATCACAACCTTGCCAAATGGTTTGGTATAATTCCCAAAATCGCCAGGAATCAGATCCCCAGTTTTCATACGCTCAGTATCTTCAGGACTCACACGAATACAACGACCAATACTTTGAACAGTAGACACAAAGTTTTGATTCCTCATAAAAATGCAAGATTGAATCCCAGGAACACTGATGCCTTCAGTTAGGATACCAATATGAAAGACAATAAACTTACGTGCAGAGTCTGCACCATACTCAGAGAGAGTATTCAAAAATTCAGAGCGACATACTTTGTTCCCATTGACAAAAGCACCATACTTTGAAGTGATCCAAAGTACATCATACCCATTACTACGCATCTCAGGAATGAGAGCAGTATCTGATAGCATTTGATTCAGAACTTTGGTATTTGGAGCAACAACCAGCACTTTATTCATGTCTTCTTCATTAAGAATAGAATCGCAAAGTGTGTAGAAGTCGCGTTCTGCTGCATTCTCTTTCTCTCGCGCTCCAGCAACCTGAACTACAGAAGTTTTGGGGGCAAGGATACTACCATTCTGAATTAGATCTGGTGCTTTGACACTAAAGATCTTACTACCAAATACCTCAGCATCATTGTTGCCAGGACGACTTGTTTGACTGAACTTGGGAGTTGCAGTCATCGAATAAAATCTCTTTGACAACTTACTCACATCCTTTACTGCATCAAAGAAACGACGATTGACAGCATTGTGCGCTTCATCAAGATAAGTTACATCAACAGTAATCTCTGCTTGATGAATCTTATGCAAAGAGTGATAAGTTGTAAAAATTACTTTAGATCCAGGAGTTGTTTCCCAGTAATATGCAAGTTCAAGAAAATCATTGATGCGAGTATGCTCAGTATCTCCACTGTGCATATGAATGATGTTCGTGTTGCTGATGAACTTTTCAAACTCATTAGAGAGTTGTTGGCACAGCAAAATCTTAGGGGCAACAACAAGAATAGTAGAGTTTGGATTGTTTTGCAGTTGACGCATTGCATCTGCAATAATCATGATACTCTTACCAGCACTGGTAGGAGCAATCGTCAACATACGATCATGCTGACCAGACAGAAACATAAATTCTTTCTGCTGTGGACGCAAAAAAGGAATCATGGAATTCAAATCAATAGATGTATTATAAACAAAAAATCCTGCTTGTGGGCAGGATGATGTGACAGTTTTTAAAGTGTCTTTATTTAATTTTGTCGTATTGTTCTTGAATAAACTTTTCCAGATACTTTACAGGATCTCTTTGTCTATTTTTTTCAGCAACTACTTGAAGCATTTCATAAGTAACTGCTGAAATTTTTAGCGTTTTCTCTTTTGCCATGGAAATATAGTTTTTTAATTATTTATCAACCACCCCTTTCCCTCAAACTACGTACAAGATACTCAGTAAATTGCTCCATCTTCTCAGGAACTACAGAAGCAGGTCTTTGATTGATTACATTTTTAAGTGCGGTCATTTCATTAAACTCTTCGTCTGTGAGTTTTTGATTCCCTTTTGAAGGAAGGGTCATAAGTTTGCTCCCGTGATTATGTTCATATCCTAACACTATTTAAGGGAGTTGTGTGGTTTCTTAATATTCTCTTTGGGATTGATTAACAGTTCTTAACTGAAGAAAGATCCAAAAGATCCTTTATCATCACCCAAACCTTTCATTCTGTCTTCGAGTTTATCAAGAAGTTGATCCGTCTTGATTAGACTATCAATGCGACAAATCATTTCAGAAATCTCACGCGAAACAAAAGGTTTCTCTTGTCTTGCAGCATATGCCAGAGCATTTCTTAGATTTGCTTCTGCTTCTTTCAAACTTTGTTCTACTGATTCACTTAATGCCATAATCAACACTCATCCATTCCTAGGGGTTTAGTTACTTTTCTCAATTCAAAACTACCGTCTCCACGGTCAATCCAGTTTACTATATCACCTTCCTTTAGATTTGTTGCTTCTAACAAATCATCAGGAAACTGAACATAACATTCACCTGTCAATCCATCCATTTCAATGGGAAGTTGCCACTTTACAACTTTATCCTTCATAGGGTAAATATCCCCATCTTCAGTTACGTGAAGTTTAGATTCTTCTGGGTAATAGTATTCTTGCCAAAAATCACTCCAAACACCTTTACGTTCAGGTGAAGAATTATCTCCATCACATCTCAAGGTTTTATTTAGATAATCTTGATATTTGTTATTATCGACACCGCTATTCAACAGTGCAAGAAGTTCATATGCTTGAGATGTTTGATGTTTGTATGTGTAGTAGTTTTCCTTAACTACGCCAACAATAACATCATAGATTTCCTGAGGTGTTGCTTCACCTGCAGACATTGCATCGTGCAACCAATTTTCAAGATTCTCAAGAGAATACTTTTTATAGTCCATAATCAATCTTTTGGTTTAGGTTTAGAACATTCGTGGCAGTAATAAGAAAAACCATCACGAAAGTATTTTACGACTTGGTAATGGTTTTCGTCAAGTGGTTTTGCCACTCCACACTTATCACAGATCCTTGTCTTTTTTGATGGACTTTCGGATACGTTTGAGTTCCTTGAGTTCCATTTTAATATTTTTGTAAGCAGTGTCAGCATCTAGTTTGCCTCCCATCTCCAATGCTATGATAATATCAACTCTTGTACCAAAGTGTGCTAATGCTTTTTCGAAATCGTCTAATTCATACATCTTTCTTACACCAATTCTCAAGAGTTAGAATATCTATGCGTGCATCAACTGCATCAATCGAATTTGAAAGTTCATAAAAACAGTTACTATTTTCCACACTTTCTGCTTCAAGAACTTCAATGCGTTCTTGTAGTTCAATTAGTTTTGAATAGACATCTTCGGTATTTGGTTTTTCGTTAGGAGAAACAAACCACCTAATAAACTTTTTAATCATTATCAAGAAGTCCAACAGATTTCAAATAACGCCTGTATGACATAAAACGCCCTAAAGATGGTTGTCCTGGAACATCTAGTTGGTGGCAGATTTCACAATAACATAACCACTCATACCAAGGAGTGGTTTTATCAAGAACGTGATAGGGATATTCTACAGTAGTTCTTTCCAAAATTCCTCTCCTTTTTGTAATGCTAATACGACAGTTGTATGTTCTCTTGCGTGTCGCTCAAGGTCTTTATCTTGAAAGTAAATGTTAGACCTTTCTACGGCACAGCGAAAGATGTTAGCCCAGAACTGTTGATTAGGATTTAGGCGCATTTTCATTTTTCAAATCTGGGTGTGGGGCATACAATGGACCGGGATAATTACCAGCAAAGTTCGTAAGTTCTTGAACTGCTTTTACAGTCTCTGCGGTCTCTTCCCATTCCCAAGAATTGCCATTCTTATCGATAAATGTACGAGTTGTCATAGTTTTCCTCCAACTTCTCCAGAATAACTTTTATCGGGTGATTTGTTAAACTCACCCTCTTGTTTTGCTTTCAAATACCAACGTGTAGCAGTTACACATTGGAGTTCATTTAATGAAGTAATGATACCAGAACCATCAGGATAATGCGACTGCCATAGTCCATACTTTTTCTGCTCCACATAGAAAGCATCGTCGTCATAAAACTGTTTACTCATAATGATTCAGTTGCCTTTGTAGTTCAATTCGTGCGGAGATTAGTTTACTGTATAGAAAGTCTTGATACTGATTTCCTTTTAGTAGTTCGGTAAGGTTATCAATCTGCATTAAAGCAAGAATAAGTTTAGTCTTGTCGTTCATTGTCTTTCAGTTCTTCAACACGTTCCATAATGACTTTGATGAAATCATCTTCAGTCCAGGTGTTGAGAATACTTTCAGTAGGAGAAGTCTCGTCCCAACTGATGGTAAATGATTTGTCTTCATTTTCAGTTACCTGTATCATTTTTTGCGTTTTGTAGTGCGAGTAGTGTTTCTAGTGGAATCCACGCGGGGTTTTCGTCCTTTACTTGTACCAGAACTTCCTTTACTTTTTGGTTTAGGCTTTTGTTCCACACTTCTCTTACGTTCTTTACTGGTGTCAATGGGTTCTCCATCACGATAATCAATCTTAATAGTTCTCTTGTCCAGTTTATACCTTTCTAGGTATTTGTCAAGATGTTCTTGGCATTCAAACCAACAAATTGTAGGGTTTTTCTTCTCGCCAAATTCTAGTCTAAATCCAAATTTATCATAAGGAAACATTTCTGTGCTAATCACTCATCTTTCCTCCATTGCTTTCTCATCATAACATATTCTGGATCCAGGGCAACCCTGTCACGTACTTCTTTAAATATACGCGCAGACTCTGCTTTAACCGACACCAAAGCGTCTTCTTCCTGGGGAAGTATGGCACCAGACGAATCGTATTTGCGTCCACTCTTATGATTCGCATACCGTCTGGACCTAGTGAATCCCATCTCAAGGAATTTCCGTGCCATATCCATTCCAATGAAATCCTTCTGTCGTTTATAATCTTGATACATTTCGTATATCTTAGTAGAAGATTTACGAGCAGTAACCACATCCTTAAACCTCCAATGTGCACAAATATCATCAGTATATGGTCTCACAAGGAGCACTCCCTGTTCTCCGCGACCGATACGATAAAGTTTTCTGATATTTATGTCTGTAAAGTCTAAGTTTTTATAATCTAAAGAGTAATCAAACTCTTTCATTGTCTGGTGAAGTGTTCGTACTCAATCACTCTACCATACTTGAAGTGGATTCTGCAACG
>JACCEC012547781.1_pt1 | contig 19378 bp, 16 predicted proteins | sample 7450121 | NCBI WGS metagenome assembly JACCEC01 (sample SAMN15323455, study PRJNA562643) | freshwater metagenome | isolation source: river surface water | place: USA:Blue River Watershed | collected 2017-08-18 | reverse complement strand
TGTGAAAAAACACTGCAAACCCCCTTGAGGGAGTGATCCCCAAATTCGCAAGTTCGTGTTAGTCTGTTGCAGTTCCTCAAACAAAGGTGAATGCGGAACGAGTGTGAGTTGACGAATTGAATCTCCCTAGATTGGGGTTTTCAACCGAGCATTAAAATTTTTAGCGTTTGAGTTCCTAAACATCAATTGCTAGACTTAATGCTTCCAATTCAGGAGATCTCAACCAGTGTAAAGCTTCAACTCGATAACCAGCAGTTTTGAGAATAGACTTATGAAGCATCAACTTTGGAGCGGTCTTACAGCAGTTATTCTTCTGCCGATTCTAAGCATAAGCTCCTCTAGCCACGCTGAATCAACCTCAGCGTTTAACCCAAAACCCTTAGTCAATGAAGGAGAACGTTTAAATCCTCCGAATTTTGTACCCTCAATTCCATTATTAAAAACCCCCTCTGAAGAGATCGTCGGATCTGCCACCCAAACTGAACCTGCTGACGTGGTAAAAGTTGGAGAATATCAATCCCAACAAACGACTACAGCCTTTTTACCCGACACGGTTGCCAAAATCAAAGCTCATGAATTGAATCAAGAACAAGCGGCAACCCTGTACATTAGGAATATTCCAGTCCTGACCTTTATCGAAAATGCCAACTTTGCTCCCAAGGCTAGAACAGTCCCGACGCTTCAACCGATAAAAGTGGGATCTTATTCTAACCGGGTTGATCTACCGAATTCTAAAACTCCTGCAACGCAATCTGCCATCGCCACCGACCCTGTTTCCCGTGCTACTGCCGTTGCAGCCGAAATTAATCAACTGATTCGCAATAACTTTGATGCCACGACGATTCAAGTTCGATGGGATGAACAGCGCCAGCGTTACCTGATTGAAGCCGCTGGTAAAGAACTGGTTGCCATTGATTCACAAACTATTTTGCCGGATACGACCAATGACAAAGCAACGGATGCTTTACAAGCAACTAATCGCATTCGACGGCAAATTGGCAATGCTCCCCCTTTAAATGCAATTGAAGGCTTACCCAAGCCATCGGTTCCAGAGGTCGCCACTGGGTTTTTCTTCCAACGAATCGTGGGTTGGGCATCTTGGTATGGCCCAGGTTTTGATGGCGGGCAAACAGCCAATGGGGAAATCTTTGATCAATACGAATTAACGGCTGCCCATCCTTCTTTACCCTTTGGGACAATGGTACGAGTCACTAATCAAGATAATGGTCAATCCGTTGTTGTACGGATTAATGATCGTGGCCCCTATGCCGGAGGTCGGGTGATTGATTTATCGAAAGGTGCCGCGAGAGCCATTGGTATGATTGGTAGTGGAGTCGCTCCTGTCCAAATTGATGTATTGACTCCGAATCAGTGATCAGAAATCAGTGTCGGAGTTGGCTATTAACTGTTAACTGTTGACGGATAATTGATAACTGCGTATGGGCGGGAGAACCCCACCCATACCATTGATAACTGATTACTGATAAGTGATTTATGATCCGTCTGTTAACTAGCGTTGCGGCTCTGCGGTGTTATCTTCGGGGCTACCGAACCCAAAACCCGGAGACTGTAGTGGGTTTGGTTCCGACGATGGGGGGTTTGCATTTAGGGCATCTGAGTTTAATTCAACGGGCAAGAGCGGAAAATTCGTTGGTGGTGGTCAGTATTTTTGTCAATCCTATACAGTTTGGCCCCCAGGAGGATTTTCAAAAATATCCCCGTGTGTTAGAGGCGGATTTGCAACAGTGTGAACAGGCGGGAGTTGATGTGGTTTTTGCTCCCCAAGTGGAGTCCATGTATCCCCTTCTGCAAAGCTCAGGGCAAGCCTCCTCAATGCAAACGATGGTCATTCCTCCGGCATTGATGATGTCGGGGTTGTGTGGAAAATCTCGACCCGGACATTTTCAAGGGGTGGCGACGGTTGTGGCTAAATTATTCAATTTGGTACAACCGGATCGGGCTTATTTTGGTCAAAAAGATGCTCAACAAATTGCTATTATTCAACGTTTGGTTCAGGATTTAAACTGGCCGATTGAGATAATGACCTGTCCGATTATTCGAGAACCATCGGGACTAGCTTATAGTTCGCGCAATCAATATTTAACAGATGAGGAAAAACAGCAAGCAACGGTTTTATATCGAGCTTTGTGTCGAGGTCAAGAACAATTTCAACAAGGTTGTAAAACGGCGACGGATATTAAACAAATTGTACAAACTGAATTAGAAACTCAACCTGGGGTAGAAGTTGAATATATTGAGTTAGTCGAACCTGAGACGTTAATTCCGTTGACAACCGTTGAAACAACGGGGTTATTAGCGGTTGCTGCCCGGGTGGGGACGACTCGCTTAATTGATAATTTGATTTTGCGTCATCGTCAACCGATTATTGCCATTGATGGGCCAGCCGGAGCCGGGAAATCGACGGTAACGCGCAAAATTGCCGAGGCGTTAGGATTGTTGTATTTAGATACGGGGGCGATGTATCGGGCGGTGACAAGGTTGGTGCTTCAGTCGGGAATTGAGATTGATGATGAACCTGCGATCGCTGAAATTGTGAGTCAATGCCATATTGAATTAATCCCCGATGGCGAGCAACCGCGAACGGTGATTAATGGCCAGGATGTAACGGAGGCAATTCGATCCTTAGAGGTGACGGCGAATGTATCTGCGATCGCGTCTCAAGGGGCGGTTCGTCAAGCGTTAGTCAAACAGCAACAAGGGTTTGGCCGTCAAGGGGGAATTGTGGCAGAAGGTCGGGATATTGGAACAACGGTATTTCCTGATGCGGAATTGAAAATTTTCCTAACGGCATCGGTACAAGAACGAGCCAAACGGCGATTATTAGAACTGCACGCTCAAGGCCAAACAGATATTACTCAAGAACAACTGGAACAAAATATTGCCCAACGGGATCAACTTGATAGTAATCGGGCTATTTCACCTCTGCGAAAAGCCATTGATGCCATTGAAGTTGAAACTGACAATTTAACCATTGATCAAGTGATTCAACGGATTGTGAGTTTATATCGTGAAACAATTATCAACAACAGCTAACGTTTTCATAAAAGTATCTTCCTGTTAATATCCTTATGAATTAGGATTTTGGAGGTATTCTCGTTAAACTCTCAAAAGGTAGAAGATTAAGTTTGTCATCAGGGTGTTGACTTTTTATTAAAAATATGCGTCTATAAGCGTTGATCTGATGGGCGGATCAGTAAACCTTTGAGATACAGTGTGATCAATCTCAATCCTATAATTTTTTTGGTGTAAAGGAGTAATCTCGTGGCTCAGTATAGTCCTCTATTCAGACAGCAGAAATTTGCCTTATTTGCTCTTGTAGCTGCTACTGCTAGTTTTGCTATTGGTGTGATCTTACCTGTTAATTTGAGAATGGATCGAGCCTCTCAACAAAGCCTTTCTGTCAAGTCTTTACAACCTCAAAGGATTGTTCCTAATATTGCTGAAAAACCTCAAACTTCTTCCCCAGAAATTCTTCCTCAACCTTTACCAACATCAGGATTAACAATTAATCAAGCACTGACTCAAGCAGTTGACAACTTACAAAAAAATTTAGAACAATTAAAAACTCAACGCTTTAGCTATAATATTCCTAAACAATTCCAAGGTCAAACGATTAAAAAAGTAACGATTCCAGGGGAAGAAAAACTAATTGCCTTCACCTTTGATGATGGCCCCTGGCCTAAAAGCACTCCTAAAATTTTAGATATTTTAAAAGAAAATAATATTAAAGCAACATTTTTTTGGGTGGGTTCGGCTTTAAAAAATCAAAAAGATATTGCTAAAGCTGTTGTTAACGAGGGTCATGTTGTGGCGAACCACACTTGGAGTCATCGTTATCAGAAATATAGTCCGGCTGCGGCTGCTGAAGAAATAGAAAGTACGGCTCAATTAATTGAAGAGTTAACAGGGGTTGAAAGTCCGATGTTCCGACCTCCAGGGGGAGTTTTAGATAATGGATTAGTCGATTATGTGTTGAAACAGAATCACGTTAATGTGATGTGGTCAGTGGATTCTCAAGATTGGAAATCTTCATCAGAAAAAATTATTAATAATGTTTTAAAACAAGCAAAATCTGGTGGGATTATTTTAATGCACGATGGTGGAGGTGATCGTTCAGCAACCATTAAAGCATTACCAACAGTGATCAAAAAATTGAAAGAACAAGGTTATAGGTTTGTCACAATTCCTGAATTATTAGAACGAGCGGATCAAGCACCCATTGAACAACCTCAAACCCCAGAAAGTAGTCAACCTTAAATCTCAATTTTGTACAGAATTAATGCTCTCCTAAACCCCACGTAGAGACCTTCTCTGGAAAGTTTCTACGTGATACAGATGGGTAAAAATATTTAAGGATTGCATATTATTTCTCGTAAAAAATTTAAAATAAAACATTTTTTATTTTATCAACCAAGTGCTCTTGATGAAATAAATCTATTCCAACGGCTGATTTAACCAAATAAAAGAATAAACCAATAAAAAGGCTAACCATTAAGTTTAAACTGATGAGTAAAAGAATTGCCGCTATAAGATTTCCTACTTTGGTGATGCCATAGGTAAAGTAACGGCGTTTAACTTTACGACGTTCTTTCCCGACTAATAAAATGATATAGAACCGAGAGATAATTAAGTCAACATCAAATCTTAAATCTACAATTTTAGGAGAATTTTTAGGAATTGCATGATTTAATATTGTTCTGATCGCCTCCAGTTGTTCTGGAGTAAACGTGGATAAAATCTGGGGTTCTATTTGTTGGATATAGTGTTGAGGTGTTTTCGCATGATAGGGAATTTTATCAAGGGGTTCTTTATGAATACTGGAGGAGTTCATACAGTTTTATCTCCGAATTTATACTGAATTTTTGCGTATTTAATGCGGATGTCACCCAGAAAAAGCTACTTTAAAGAAAATTGAATAGGTTACTTTTAAAGATTAACATACCGATTCCTAAACCTATCCAAGATAAGAAAATTAAGCTGTAAAAAGATTGTTTTGAATTTAAGCCTAAAACTTGCAAAGGTTCATGGGCAAATGCTAATCCGAGAAGCAGTAAAGTTGAAAATAGCCACAGTAACATATAACCAATAGGCCACAGAAGCAAGGGTTTAGGTGGAGTCCCTGAATCATGAGGAACTGCCTGCCAGCGAATCTTTTTTGGCAAGATTGAAGGCCATATTTGGAAAACAACACCAAAAAATATGATTCCCATGATCCAAGCACTACCTAATACAATGCCTTCGGAACGTGCTTTGGTGACATGGAGAATCACCAGTAAGGTTACAAACCACACCCAACCTGCCACATGAAAAGTGGTTAAAAGCCATCCAGCAACCATAAAACCGAGGGTTAAAAGGATAAGATAAAGCCAAGCTTTATAACGCTCAAGCAATAACTGTTTCATTAGCTTTTTTGTCAAATTTCAAGGTATAATTAGTTTTAATTTTATCACTAATCTTTCTATGTTATCTAATCAAAACTTTAATTTAATTTGCCCCATTCCTATACAAAAATATCCTCATATTTTACTCGCCCATGGCGGGGGAGGCAAGCTGATGCGTCAATTAATTGACCAAATGTTTTTACCGATATTTGGTGAGCCAAACCAAGTAGAACATGATGCAGCAACTTTAAAATTAAACGGTAATAAAATAGCATTTACAACGGATTCTTATGTCGTCAATCCTCTTTTTTTTCCTGGGGGAGATATTGGTTCAATGGCTATTCATGGAACGGTGAATGATTTAGCGATGGCGGGGGCTCGTCCTTTGTATTTAAGTGTGAGTTTTATTTTAGAAGAAGGTTTACCGATTCAAACGTTATGGGAAATTATAATATCGATGAAAAAAGCAGCTGATAACGCTCAGGTAAAAATCGTTACTGGAGATACTAAAGTTGTTGATAAAGGAAAAGGAGATGGGATTTTTATTAATACATCGGGGATCGGAATTATTGAACATAATTTAATCATTAATCCCTTATCAGTTCGACCGGGGGATGGAGTGATTATTAATGGAGATTTAGGACGACATGGAATTGCAATTATGGCGGTACGGGAAGGATTAGAGTTTGAAACAACGATAGAAAGTGATTCTTCTCCAGTAGCCGATGTAGTTTTAAAATTATTAGAATCCGAAATAGAAATTCACTGTTTACGGGATTTAACACGGGGCGGTTTAGCGAGTACGTTAAATGAAATTGCGAGTACCGCTGAGGTTGAAATTGAAATTAAAGAAACGGCAATTCCCGTATTAGAAGAAGTGAAAGGAGCGTGTGAAATCTTAGGGTTTGATCCCCTTTATGTTGCCAATGAAGGACGGTTCGCGGTGTTTGTTCCTGAGAAAGATATTGAAAAAACGTTATCAATTTTACAAGCAAGAATACCAGAAGCTTGTTTAATTGGTTTTGTTAAAGAAACGTCAACACCTTTAGTGACAATGGAAAGTAGAATTGGGGCTAAACGAATGATTGATATGTTGAGTGGAGAACAGTTACCTCGAATTTGTTAGGGAATATAATAGACTCAATCATCAAGAGAAAGCTTAAATTCGTAGGGTGCGTAAGCGCAGCGCACGCACCCAATAATATTTTATCTACAATTCACCCGCATCTCGTTTGCGCCAAAATTCATCGCGCTCTTGTTGCTGTTGTTTTAGCTTTTCTTTTTTAGCAATTTTTAAATCTTGATTCAATTTGTCAGCAATAGCTTGCTTTAACTGATAACTTTCATAACTCCGAACTGTTACAACAGGTTGAACGAGAGAAACAGCTAAAGCTCCAATAGCTGTATGAATTTTGTCTTGAATTTGTCCAGAATATTGTTGACCCGTCATCACATACCAAGCAAACATTTCACAGTTATTTCGATGAATATTATACTCTCCAAATAATTTAGGATAGTCTAAAATCCGTTTTTCTTGTTCAGGGGTTAATTCAACTCCTTTACCCTGATATTCAACACCATTAGGCCCCCAACCAATTGAATTTTCAAAGGTTCCATCGGAGGAAATAAAATAATGTTTAGCAATGCCTAATGATTCATCAATAGGAATATAATAGATAGAGGTTGTCATCGTTATTGAGTGTCAATCTTTATTTGATGTTATATGATATCATAAAAAAATTGATAGACGGGGTTTTTGAGAAATCATAATTGGATTGGGGTTTTTGGTGCGTGCGCGGATATCCCCGCACCTTATGAGTACCAAATTGATTCTATTTCATTGGCTATTTTATTCGCTTTTTCTTCTATATTTTCATGGGTTTCTGCGTGAATTAATACGGTTACATGACCTAATTTTCGACCCGGACGAGATTCGGTTTTCCCATACCAACGAATCAATGAATTCGGAATTTCGGCGATTTTTTGGCGTTTTTCTAAATAGTCACTATTAGCAGTTTCAAACCCTAATAAATTGATCATAACAGCCCCACTACAGTTTAAGCTTGTATTTCCTAAAGGTAAACCACTGACCGCTCTTAACTGTTGTTTAAATTGAGACGTTTCACACGCATCTAAACTAAAATGACCGGAATTATGAGTACGAGGTGCGATTTCATTCACTAATAGTTTTCCTTCGGTGGTTAAGAATAATTCGATTCCAAATACCCCAATAACTTCTAAACTATTGAGTAGTGTTTTTGCGATCGCTTCTGCTTCTTCTGCTATACTTTTATTAATATTAGCTGGGGCGATGACTCGATGACAAACTTGATTTTTTTGAACGGTTTCAACAATGGGATAAACCGCCACATCTCCTGTTACAGAACGAGCGGCAATAACCGCTAATTCCCGTTCAAAAGGAACAAATTTTTGTAATAACATAGGAGGATAGTTAAACTTTTCCCAAGTTTGGGATAATTCCTCTGAACTATTAATAATAAAAGTTCCTTGTCCATCGTATCCATAACGACAAGCTTTTAAAACAACGGGATAACCGAGATGATGATTAATTATTTGATCATTTTCTAATGTTAAAAGCTGAAATAGAGGAACGGGTAAACCGATTTTTTCTAAATAACTTAACTGATCATATTTATCGAGTAATAAGGATAAAGCTTGTAAGCGAGGGCGGAAACAAACGCCTTTTTCTGCTAATTGAGATAAGGCGTTTAAATCAACAAATTCATTTTCAAAGGTAATGACATCACAATATTTTGCTAATTCTGCGGTGGCCGTGAAGTCATCAATTGCAGCTAAAATGGTTTGGGTGGCGAAAGGAACTGCTGGGTCTGTGGTGTGGGGGGTTTGAACAAATAAAGAAACCCCTAAAGATGCGGCTTCCATTCCCATCATCCAAGCGAGTTGTCCTCCGCCAATGACACCAATTTTTGTTACGGTTTGCGGTTCAATTGTGGGAATTGTTCGGGTATTCATTGTTCAGTAATGCTCTCAACTTTATTGATTTTAACCGATTTTTTGCCGAAAATAAACCGGGTTTTTTGGCAAGATTTAGGGTAGTTAATAAGATTATGTGTAAAAACCCGGTTTATGGATAGAGGTGCTGAACCCCAATTAGTAAGGGTTGAATAGGGAGAGTTGAATATAATCTGGGGTAAATTGAAATGGAGTTGGGTTGAGAGAATTTTCAGCAACTCTTGTGTCAAATTGACCCGGATATTGTCCTTCTAATTGTAACCAATATTGAAAGATTTGCTCTCGGTGATCTTGAGGTGCAACAACTCGATAAACCCGGACTCGTTTTTTCTCTTGACTTTCGACACGAACACAGCTTAAACGATAACCAATTTTATCTAAAAAACGTTGTAAGATTGTAATAGAACTCGAATTTTTAGCGAGTCCAATTCCGGTAATTGTTTTGATAGCGTTGCGATCTTTTAGAGCAATTTCAGCAATGGTTTGTAAGTCATTGTCAGTATTTTTAAAGTCTCTTTCTGGATTTTTTAGTAAGGCAGAAATGCCTAATAATTCCATCAATCCAATCATAGCTCCTAACTGAGAACGATTGAAATCCGGTGCGAAAATCTGCCCCTGTCCTTGTTCCATTAACCGTCTTGCAATTAACGCATCTCGACCCATTAAATAAGGACGACCTACAGTTAAAAAATAATGAATTCTAAGTTGTTCATACCATCCTTGGTCATCTTTAGTAATTAAATCCGAGGTGACAGTAACTCCATAGCGCAATTTTAATTCATATTTACGAATAGCACGGCGTTCTTCTGGAGTTTTAACTAATTGTTTTTGGAGATAATAATATTGACAGTCGCTTAAGTTTTGAGAATTAATGACCGCCAAACATTCAGCTTGATAATTTTGGTCTTTAACGGCTAAAATCAGTTCATTTAAACTCGGACGTTCTGAACTTTTGGGTTTTAAACTTTGCATCGGTTGAATCGCATTTTTTTGTTTCTTTCTAGCTTCGGGAATTTTAATAATTTCATGACCTTCTGTTATTAGTCCGCTTAAAATCGTGGTTTGGTAATTTTCCATACCCGCATTAAATCGCACTGCCATTTTTGCCCAACACAGTAAAGATTCAGCTTGAAAACCGATTTCTAAATCATCTAATCCTTCAAAATCCGATTGTTGCAAGAGTCGAATATTTAAACGGGTTAATCGTTGTCCACTACTGAGCAAAGAACTCATCGAGGTAGACCCATTTCCAACTTGATTAAATCCTCGGTTTGCTATCCAAATAAACCGAGGAATATTATCTCGAATTCGTCCTAATGCTTGACGAACAGAATTTTCAGATTGAATGCCTTGAAATATGCCCCAAACTGAAGTAAAATGATCTTTGATTTCAATACTAACTCCGGTTTCAATTGCAGGAGAAGCTAACACAATATCATAGGATTTTAACAGATGATTAAAGTTGGTCATTGAACCATAAGCCGCATGGGTGGGATCAGCTAAAGATTCTGAATCAATTCTTAAAATTGAACAATCTGGAAATTGAGTTTTTAAGTAGGTTTCTAGGGTTCGTGTTCCCCATTGACTGGTTAATTTTTGGGCGGATAAACAAACAAATGGTTTTCCACCTTCTGCAATATGTTGTTCTAAGTCTTTCACCAGTTGGTCAGGAGTTTTACCTAAATAGTTATAAACTTTCCAAGCTTCATTTGGTGAAGGTTGCCAATCATTTTGAATGATAAAAGGTTGGAGATGGACACCAGATAAAGCCGTTAAATAGTCAATAGATATATCACTTAAATCAGCGTCACAAGCCACAACTTGACCATTACCACCTAAAACATTTTGCATGAGAGTTTTTAATGATTTTAGAATAGAAACTCGATGATTTTGACAGGTTTCTGAGTTTAATCCATGCCATAAAACTTGTTCAACTTCATCTAAAATGACCAGTCCATTTGACCAGTTTTTGGCTTCAAATTGAACACTAGAATGGGGATGTAAAGAATCAATACATAATCCATACCCTAAAGCAGAATCAGGGGATACAATAGACGATTTCATGTATTGTAATCTAAACCGTTGACATAACGCCTCAATGAGTCGCACGCGATGACCAATAACTAAAACCCATTGTCCTCGTTCAATAGCTTCTTGAACCAGAGTTTCTAAGAGTTTCGTTTTTCCACTACCTTTGGGGGATTTAATGGCGATTAATTTAGCATTTTTAGGAATATTTACGGAAGATAAATAACGAGTATTTAGATTAATATCAGCTAGATAATTTAAGCAATTATAGGAAAATGCTTTCCAATTTTCTAAGGAAGTAGCGGCTTGATAAGCTTGATCAAATTCGTTTTGACCCTGTGTTGTAATGAAATCATCAACACCTTTCCCTAGATTGGGATTCCAGTTAACAATATAGACTGAACAACCTGCTTGATTTAAGAGAGATCCCGTTTTATAGATTGCCAAATTAACGGATTTAGTTGTTTGAGGTTTAACATCTTGATCAAATACCATATAAATCTTGCGATTTTGAATTGTAAATTGCTGTAACTGCTCAATTAAAAAGGGTTTAGCAATTCTATTTCCATATTGATCACGGGGAACTCGGTAGCCACTATGAATCCCAGGAAGGGCAATAGCGATGTATCCTGCTGTTAATAAAGCACCTGCTTTTTTAGCTCCTTCAGTAATACATAAAGGCAGTTCTGGATGTTGAATCACCCATCGCCAAAATCCTAAATCCGGTTGATGGGGTTGGAGATCTGAAGGTTGAATTTTAACAGCATACTTTTTAGAGATTCGTTCCCAGATTTTTTGAGAAATTCTTAAGGCAAAAATTCCCGTAGGTGTATGGGGAGGATGTTCATATTTAATATGTTTACGTTCATCTGAAGTTAAACGAGGTTTAATCGGCTTAAAACAGCCCCATAAATCAGGATTTCCGGTCAAAATATCAACTCCAGAACACCACCATCCTCCATCATAAAGGTGTTGATAACGGTTAAGAATAGGTTGGGATAAACGACCTGTATTTAATCGCGGAAGGGTATCTGCATAGAGAAGATAATCTAACGGACGATACCCATCAAGAGGAATTACGTTCAGTTGGGTGAGTTCTGCGTCAACGCCACTTTTTGTCCACTCTGTTAAATAGTCCATTTCTCTGTTATTGCAACTGTGGATTTTTAAGCGTAACTCTTGGATGAAAGCTTGAGTATAAAATTTTGTAAACGTTTTGACGCCACTTTTATCTCTAGTGAATAATTTGTCTAATTTACCCTAGACAAAAGCAAACTGAAGTGTTAGAATCAACTTAATTTACAAATTATCGGTCATCGTTTCACTGGAGGTATACTTATGTTTCAGTGGTTGCGTTCTACTCAAAAATTAGCAATTGTAGCTTGTCTAGGTTCGGTGTTTTTCCCTTCACCTGTTTTAGCAGAATTACTCCATCCCAACTCGATTTTAATTGCTCAAAATTCCCCCACTGATGACCTTTATAAACAAGCTAGAGAAGAACTTCCTGAAGATGTTTATGTTATTTATCGAGTTGTTGAACGAATTGCGAGAGCCAATGGTTTAGATAATAGCCCTTGGCGGGTTGGAATTGTGAATGAATATAATATTAATGCCTTTGCAACAGAAGTTAATTTAATTGCAATTTATACAGGTATCTTAGATCAATTAGCGGGAGATTCTTCTGCCATTGCTTGTGTGATTGGTCATGAAATGGCGCATCATGTTGAACGTCATATTGCTCTAGGGCCAGCCGAAGAAGCGGCTTTAAAAGAACACATTCAAAAAGAAGCAGAAGAACAAGTTTTAGCGGAAATTCAAGATGCTAAATCTGATGCGACAGGAACTTCAATTGGAGGGGCGATTTTACAAACTGTCGGGGGTTTTTTAGGCGGTTGGGGTCGGACGGCGGGAAATGTAGGAAATAGTGTCTTACAAGGTGCCAGTCGTCAACGGATAGCCCAAGCTGAACAACGGGTTAAAGAAATCGTGGAACAAAAAACCGCAGAGTTAGAACAAAAACTTGCTGAAAATAATCGTAAACAAGAATTTGAAGCCGATGAAATGGGCTATCAATATATGGCTAAAGCCGGGTTTGAAGCAGAAGGATGTATTCGAGTGATGGAGGTTTTAGGACGCACCCCTGGCGCGGAATTTGATACAACACACCCGGCTATTCCCAAGCGAATTGAACAGCTTAGAGAATTGATGAATCAATATCCACCCGCAACATTAGCACAGGAAGGAGAAAGCTTAATTAAATCAACCCAACCCCTAACTTATGACCTTTCAAAAGATGGTCAATCTTTAAGAATTAATTCCCATCGAGGGGGTTCTGCTGCGGATGATATTGACCGCCGTTTTGGTCAGTAATTCTTAGTAGGGAATCGGGAATTACGAATTACGAATGCTGTTTCATGTCACTTGTAAATTATTACAACCTCCTTGTCGAAGGCGTGGATTGCTCTATTGTAATTCACCAAAACGCTGACGGTATTGTTCTAGTTGTTTTTGAGTTTGTTGTAACAATTCTTCTGGCGTTAAATATCGAACGTTTTGGTGGTCATACCAAGATAAAATTTCTCGATTTAATCCTCCCATATTCACAGTAGTTCTTCCAATTCCTAAGCCAATTTCTGCCATCCAAAAGGGTTCACCAACTTGCAGTTCATATTGTCCATTAACTAAATCATAAATCTCTAAGGGTTGATGTCTGTCTCGTTGCCAATAATCAGGATTATAAATAATATAATAACGTATCCCTAATCCTGCATAAATCTGCATTTTTTCCTCATATTCTCCCCCTGGAGTTTTAGACACAACCTCTAAGGCTAAAATGGGAACAATATTGTTTTCTTCCCAAACCACATAACTTGACCGGGAATTTCCTCCTTTCTGACGTGCTACTCCTAAACTTAAAAACCCGTCAGGAACAATAGGAACTAAGGGATTAATACCAGTGGTGTGATATAATCCCATATCAACTGCAAAAAACCAATCTTGGCGAGATTGCCAAATAAATTCAAGTAAAAACAATAAAAAGTTAGGAATAAAATTTTGAATTTCGTTATCCACAGGAATATCCGCAGAACAAGGTAAATCAGAACTGTTGGGTAACTTTAAATTGAGATTAAATTGTACCATATTCGTAACTCCTTTTGAGTATTTTTTATTCCTTTAAAAATCATATTCCACTTCTAAAATTTCCGTATATTCAAACTCATTCGGACTTTGATGAACTAACGGATAACGCACTCCTCCTAATTCTATCCAATCTTCTTCACAATCAAGTTTAGGAGAATTGTAGGATAGAATATATTCCCGTCCGATGCGTTTTTCCATCTCTTCGGCGACTTCTCCTCGCCATTGGGTTTTTGTGACTAAAACAATGAGTTGATTCGCTAATTGTGGAATAATCTTAGCAATTTGTCGCCGATAAATCTCATCTAAACTGCCAAAAGGTGAGTCCATGACAATTGGAAAGGTACTACTATCAGGGCCCATTAACGTATTTTTTTGACTCCATTCCCTGACCCCCTCAATAATTCCCCCAATAAACGATAAACTTAAAATCTGATTTTCTCCCGTTGAAGCCGCCACTTCTCCTTCCTCTCCGGCGGTATTTTCCACTAACTTTAATTCATATTTTTCAGTTAATTTCGGTAAATAAGGAGTAAAAGAAATTTGGCTAAAAAGGTTTTGTACCCGATGTTCTAACTGATAGCGGAATTGTTGGTCTAAACGGTCTTTCACTTCCATTAACCGCAATATAGCATCCTGAGTAGCAGCAATTCTGCGTTGAACTAAAGCTTGTTTCATTTCATTCATTTGCTGTTTATCAATCTGTCGAGATAAACTTTCAATACTAGCTTTAAAATTTTCAATTTGCTGCTGATTTGAACCTGTTTCTCGATTTAATTCCGCAATTTTTATTTCAATTTCATCTAACCGCTTTTGTAACTCTTGAATATTCTCATCTGGAAACTTTCTAAGTTTATTCGTAATACTATCAAGTTCATTTTCAATCCGTTGTAATTCTTCTCGATAAGTTTGAATATTCAATTGTTGACGGTTAATTTCATCCCAAAATTCACTAGCTTGTTTTTCTAATTCATCCACTTGGGAACTTAAACGAATTGCTGTTTCATCAATATCCGCCGTTCCCGCTTGATTTAACCACTGTTCAACCTGTTCACATCCGGTATTACCAGGGATTAATTCAGCCCCACAAATACACTTTTTTTCCTCTAATAAACCCTGCAAAAACTGCTTTGTAATTCCCGTGTTTAACTCTCCCCGCTCTTGCATTTGGGAGAATAAGCTTCTAAATTCTGCCGTTAATTCAGGAATTAAAATTGTATAGCCTTTGGTCGAAATTCCTCGATTAATCGCAATATGAGCTTGACGCAGTTGTTCTCGCAGTAATTGTTTTTTTCGGTCTAATTCATCCCGCAATTGTTGTAATTCTGCCGCGCCACTTAACTCCCTTAAGTGTTCACTCAAGGTTGATTTTACCTGCTTATGATGATCTAATTCTTGAGTAATTTCGGTTTGTCTTTGCAACAATCGCTCCATTTCCTGTTCGGCTTTCTTTTTATCTTGTAAATATTTTTTAGTTTCAGGATTTCCAATCATTCCTAAATCAGTTTCTAAGGATTTTTTAGCTTCTCCTAAATGTTTAATCGCTCGATTTAAGACTTCTACCCCTAATAATTCTTTCGTTGCTTCAGCAATTTCAACTTTACGTTCATCTCGAACAATCTGCTCAATTCTCTCTCCATCAAAAAAGAAATATTGATGTAAACTTAAGGGTAAAATTCGATTAATAATTTCTTCTGGAGGGTGAGGCGGCATCGTCCAGCGTCCATCATCTCCCGCCACTTGCATTGATAATTCACTGCGACCATGTTCTATCTCTGTACCATTTTTATAAGCTCGACAAATCCGTTTAACTGAATATCGTTTATGATCATGTTCAAAGATTAATTCCACCCAACATCCCACCCCTTTTCCGGGTTCTGCTTCATTTAACGCGCGTTTATTGACTAAATGTTCAGAAATGGCAAAAGCAGCACTAAACTTTTCATAGAGAACCCAAGTAAACCCATTCATTAATGTAGTTTTTCCCGCCCCATTATTGCCATGAATCACCGTTGTATTTCTATGACCCGATGCTAAAATAATTTCGGGAGTTTTGCCATAGAATTGCCGAAAATTACAGAGTTGAATTGAAATTAACCTCATTGCACCACATCCTTAATAATTTTCAGAATATCATCATTAATATTGCGAGGATTTTTCATATATAATTTATCCCGTTCAGCTTGTAAAACCCGTTCAATAATTTCTCGAACTTCAGGGGAAGCATTAGTAATTGGGTCTTGAGCATCTTTAGGATTAATATTATCCCCATAGGTAGACTTTTTTTCAGCAAAAACATTCGTAATTGCTGTAATCAAACTTTCAGAATATTTAAACATTTTAAGGGCTTGTGAAAAATAAATTAGCTAGTTGAGAAAGGGAACAGCTTAACTGGGAACAGGGAATCACCCAATGTCTAAATAATTATGTTTGGGGACTTAATTCTGGTCTAGGGGTGATGGCAATCATTTTGATTGTTAGGTTAATCATGAGCTTAACCTATACTCCTATTAATCCTACAATAATTTCCTAAATTTGAAAATAGGGAGATCCTTAAAAAGATTATAAATCTAATAATCCATATCGCTTTTGTAACTCAAGTAACTTTAATCTTGCTTCTCCTGCATTATCGGCTAAATTGGCAAATTCTAAAAACCGTTTTAACTCTTTTCTTAATAAATTTCGTTCAACTTCTAAGGTCTTTCGATCTAAATCTGGCGGTAACACAATCATATCAAATAATGTTGCTCTTTCTTTCCCTGGATGGGGTCTTAAAATTCTCCCCCGTCGCTGAATAAATTGTCGAGGATTACAACTACTCGCTAAAATAACCGCATTTTGAATCGCGGGAATATCAACTCCTTCATCTAAACAGCGAATTGCAACTAACCCTTGTAATTCTCCCCGTTCAAATTGTTGACGTAATTTTTCCCGTTCACTTAAAGGGGTTTCGGCGGTATAAGTATTGACTCGATAACCTAATTCTGACCCTAATAATTCAACGGTTGCTTCTAATTGTCGTGGGGAATAATCCTCTAAGGTTTCTACACTTGCATCTCCACAATAAAATAAGGTATGGGTTGTCTGTAAGCGATTTTTCATTAACTCTCGCAGAGCATCTAATTTATTCGTTGCTGAAGCAATTAAGCGAGACCTTTGAATTAATAAAGCGGTAATGGTTTCGTTATTTTCCCAGTCTTTATCATCCATTAACGCCCAACCAATGCGAGTGGTTAACCGATGATATGCTCGGCTTTCGGCTTCCGTTAATTCCACTAAAACCGGATAATATAAATACCGAACTAATGCTCCTTGATGAATGGCTTCTGCTAAAGTTAATTCGGGTTTTAAAACAGGCCCAAAATAATTTAAAATCGCATCGGTTCCACTTTCATCAAAATGCCGTTCAGGAGTCGCTGATAAAGCTAATCTTAAGCCAATATTGCGCGGTAAACTTTCCTCTAACCGAGGACTTCCTAAATTATGGGCTTCATCTCCTACAATTAAGGTTTTTTCAGGAAAATAACGTAATTGAGATTGAAATCCCTCAGAAATTAAGGTAGAATTAGTCGTAATAACTGTTACAAAAGGTTGATATCCGGCTCTTAATTGATATAATTCTGTTGATAATTGCCGCTGCCAAGAACGCACACTTTCAAAGGCTAAAATCGGGTTTAAATTAAATTTTTCTGCTTCTTTCGCCCATTGGGTAACTAAATGGCGATAGGGACAAATAATAATTAATGCTTGTAAACCAATTTTTTGATATAATTCGGTAGCGATCGCTAAAGCCGTAATAGTTTTACCGCTTCCCGTTGCCATTTTTAACGTTCCTCGACCCCGATTAGCAAACCAATTATTAACCGCTTGCTTTTGATAAGAACGTAGATGCAAAGATGGCGGAATTTGAGGAACAAATAAGCGATTACCCATGTTAATATACAGTGATCAGTTATCAGGGTAAGAGTTAATAATTAAATGTTAATTTATTAACTAAAGAAATTATTGTTCTGATTAGAACCTGAAAAAAAATTAATTATCATTGCTAATTGCCTATTCGCAATTCGTAATTCGTAATTCGTAATTCGTAATTCGTAATTCGTAATTCGTAATTCCCTATTCCCTATTCCCCTTCCCAATCAGAACAAGTTTCAGCTTCAGCCCCCATCGGGTGCATTCCACAAACTAATAAATTACCGCCATAAATCTGTCCGTGATAGTGTTTGCATCCTCGACAAGCGGGTTGTTCTGTTTCTGTCGGTTGAACGTAGGTTACAAAGGGATCAAAATGTTCTCCCTCGGTATCAATATCGAGATCAAAATAAAGATCAAGAATCGGTTCAAAGATTTCATTCATACATTCATCCAACTCAGGAAGAATTTTATTTTGTACCTCATCGGTAATGTCTTCTGAAATCTTGGTGAGTTCGCCGAACATTTCATTAAATTCTTCAGTCAAGTCTGTAAAAAATTTTTCCATATCCAAAACCACAGTTTCTATTGCTTCTACAATACTTTTTGACCAATCTTCCATGGGACTGATGAACCAGTTTTCTCAATAAATTTTATAAAATATAGCCTAAAACAGCTATACCGATATCCTAGTATAGCGCGAAAAAATCAACGATTAATTGTGAATTTTTTTGAAGCGTTGACTTTAGACATCTCCAGAAATTAAAGGATGCGTCGCCTAGAACTCGGGTAGAGACGTTTCATGAAACGTCTTTACCCGTCATCAAACGTCTCTCTACAAGGTTTTTGGGAGAGGTCTTTTGATTACGCCTCACCTATTGCTGTAAACGTCGCAATTCCTCTTGTAAATCCTGTACTTTTTGTCTTAACTTTTCCACACCTTCATCGGTTTGAGTCGGTTCCTCATCATCTAAAATTTCAATGCGGCGAGGTTCAGATTTAGGTGGTGAAGCAGGAGGAACACTTCCCGGTTTTTGAATATCCTGAATCGTATCTTCCACAAAACGGCGAGCTTCCTCAGTGGTCATTTCACCCCGTTTCACAAGCTCATCGGCTAATTTTTGAGCATCCGTCCGTAATTCTGCGAGGGTTTTACTGGCTTTTTCGCCCGCATAAGAAGCTAACCCCACTCCCAAGTAAACGGCTTTTTGGAAAAGATCTCCGAAACCCGGCATAATGACTCCAACTTCCTAAAAAACGTAACGGTTGCGAATCACAATCAACTTTTTGTGAACTACCCACACTTCTCTACGAGTAAGTGTGGGCTTCTGATTTCTTAGCCCGATGCCCTTTCACCTTACGGTTATCCGGTCTTATACAGGCTCCATCAGCAGAGACGGGGTTCCCTCCGCCGTGGGGCTTCTTACGGAAGAAGCTAAAATCGGGTTTAAGTCGTGCAATCCGTTAAAAAAAAGTGACCCGGAGTTTACGCCTATCAGAAGCATCCCGTATTGCTGCCACCTTCCGGTTCTGACAAGGTTTGGGCGTTCCAACCGCATAAGTCCAGGTCATTTATTACTATAACACATTTTTTTATTCTGCAACCAAACACCATTGATAAAGTTCGTAGGTGACACAGCCATTCTGAATCAAAGGGTCTTCTGCAACAATTTTTTCCGCTTCCGCCCAGGAATCCGCTTGAAAAATCAACATCCCTCCGCCCCGCTTGGCCCAATAACCACTCCGAGCTTGATGACCCTTGGCAATTAATTCTTTAACTTGACACTCCCCGCGCTAAAGCGACGGGGATTCTAACTTCAACCTAGATACTTGCTGCTACCAGGGTTTCCCCAAGAAGAGTAGAGGTTTCTAGTCCATTAGCGTTAATTCGGGAATGCCCTTCC
>JACCEC010121935.1_pt1 | contig 19385 bp, 21 predicted proteins | sample 7450121 | NCBI WGS metagenome assembly JACCEC01 (sample SAMN15323455, study PRJNA562643) | freshwater metagenome | isolation source: river surface water | place: USA:Blue River Watershed | collected 2017-08-18 | reverse complement strand
TACCGTATGCGATACGTCTGCTTTGACGATGTTTGGAAGTATCGGGTTATCGCTCTTTATCTCACGATCAATAATCGTGTACTCAATTTCTCGTTTGGATTTACGATACTTGTACTTCTGTGTTCTTGTGAATCCAGGAGGGTGTAACGGTTCAAAGTAGTGCGTAAGTATTTGAAGCAGTCTAGGAATTGCCGCAGGAGTTTCTTTAAGTTTGTTGAATAATGCACCACTTGAAACGAACTCTAAAGTTCCAGTTAACGTCACTATGGCTGTACCGTCTTCTTCAATTTCGCACTCTTGTTCTTCAGTATGGGATAGTAGGTAATTAGCAAAAGTTACACCAGCATTCTCCGATCCAAGGTCTTCTGTGCGGAATAGACTATTGATGTAGCTGTTGATTATGTACTCAATACGTTGTAATCCTGCATAGCTTCTAGGTTCTTCAAAAAAGCTACTATTTGATATTGCGTCTCCACCTAAGGAGTAAGGATTGTTCGGTCTTACGTAATCTGTATCTTCAAGGCTACCTTGATTACCTGGAAAATACTTTATTGCTCGTGTAGGGAGATTGAATACGCATCGCCAACGACAACGAGCAGCGTTATTAGCCCCAAGAGGTTCCCATTGGACTACTTCCGGCGTTGTGCTGTTGACTACACTAAAAGGTACATTGTAAGGATTTGTAGCAGTATCCTTAAAGGCTCCACCAATTAGTACTTTATTATTTCTAGCTCTACCAGCAACATTAGTATTAGCTCCAGCACCGTGATAGTAAAGAACTAGTTCTTTGTTAGCAGACGCTAGTTCTTCTCGTATGAAATCCATTTCTGCATCGATACCACGGATAGATGGATCGACTGGTAAGGCATTACCAGGGACGTAGGTTTTATCAACGGTTTCACTTGCAATGATAAAGTCTACTTCGAGTGTGCAGCGAAGATACTTTACTACTATACCATCTTCGGAGTACACATTTTGTTTGTTAAGTATTACTTTGTTAAACGCATGAAACGTGTAGTTACCGTACTTGATTTTTTCGTACTTGATAGGGTTGTTTACGTTTGGCATACTTCTATTTCCTATTCGTGGTGTATAAAGTTTTGACGGGGATCGTTTTGCATGAACTCTTGAGTATAGTTTGGAATTTGTTTTGGTTTGTTGCCAGTAATGAAGTTTATCATAATCTGTATACCTTCAGACACCATTTTCACTAAAAGACTTAATGCTTGAAGTATAGGGTCAAGTATTGATATGATAACAGATAACAAAGCTACTAAGAAATGGATAATTGCTAGTATTGCAGTTAGTAGTTCAACTACAAATGTGATAAACGGTTCGAACATTGCAAATAAGTTTACGCCAAGTTCATACATTTGACGAGACATAGCTGCTTGGGATCGTTGATAAGCACCTATTTTTTCTCCGTACGTGTTAGCGATATCCATATTTTGATTAAGTCTTGCTAACTTATCCTCTACACCTGCCATAAGTACTTCTGGTGAAAATGCTTCTACGTTCTTAGCTGTGTTGTCTGCTATTTCTCCAAGTATACTTACTGTTTGTAAAGTAGCAGCTATCAATGCTCCCCAAGGCCCTGCTTTACCCATTGCACTTAAAGCAAATGCCCCTGTACTAGCGTTTTTCATAATACCTGATACGGCTCCTGAACTTGAGTTACTCTTAGAAGCTTGTTGTATCGGACCCATAACTCCTTGAATTGTACCCCATATAGCTAAGTTTTTCTTGATACGTTGTCTTTCCGAATCGTCCTTAGTTAGCTCGGACAGGCTTCTTTTCTCAGGAGCAATATAGTCATCTTGGGTAGGATCGTACTTGGACTTTTGACCGAACCCTGAAGGAGCGTTCTTTACTTTGAAAGCGTCTTGTTGGAAGCTACCTTTACCTTCTTGGTATTTCTCTACGATTTGCTCAGTAGTTAGCTCTGGCTCCGTACTAGCTGTTTGCATGTACGTAGCATACTCTTTATCGAACAATTTCCTAGCTTTACCTAAGAGTTCTTCTTGAGGCATCTTGCCTTTGTTAGCGTCGATAAAGGACTTGCTAGCTTCGAATGCTTGCTCACTAGCTAATCGTTGATTCTCAGTATTTACGTACTTATTGAATTCACGATTGTACTTGGTGAGTATTTTCTCTTCGTCTTTGGCTTCCTGCTCAAGCTTACGAATATCCCGTTCAATCGAACCAGAAGCAAAACCTTTCATCGCACTATTACGAATCTCGGTTTGGATAGAACGTTGAATGCGTTCATACTCGGAAGTAGTCGCTTCACGTACATCTTTGATTTCTTGAAGTCTATCCTCAAGCCATGCAATTAACTCGGTGTCCCGATCCTCTTCCTTTACCTTGCTTTCACGGATAATCATTTCTTCAGCTTTTGCTTGAAGCAAGTTAGCTGTGTTCTGATTACTCGTCTCAAAGTCTTTGAGTATCTTTGATTGAAGCCTAGTCTCTTGATCGATCAGCTTTTCAAGCTCGTCGTAGTCTTCAGTTCGACTTGCCTTGTCGAACGTTTTCTGGAGGGAAGAAAAGAAAGTAGATTCTTTCTCTCCGAAAAGTTTTGAATCGAATGATCGTTGTAGATTCTCTACTTGGGCCTTGAAGTAACGTCTCGGATTGTACGTACCATCATCGTCGAAGTAATTACTATCTCCTTCGTCGTCCCCGCCATCGTCATCAGAGCCTTTAGCAGTCTTGGGAGGCTTCTTACCAGAACCACCGCCACCAGAGCTACTAGGGGTTACTGGCATCTGATTGTCTAGCGATTCAATTATGTCATTAGTGACTGGCTTGATAGCGTCTTCAATTGCTTTCCTAGCGGCATCTTCTTGAGCCTTTAGCTTCTTTTGGCGTTCTTCTTCTTTCGACCGAGCGTCTTCAACAGGATCGTATGTCTTAGCAGCTTCTTCGAACAAAGGCATACCTTGAACGGATTCCTTAACGGAAGTCTGTTCAGGGGTTTCAATAGGAGCTTGTTCGGATTCTTTTATAGCCTCTTGTAAAGTAGTAGCTGTAGCTTCTTTAGGAATGCCCTCTTGCATCATCGATTTCCATTTGGATTCGATGTACTGAAGAAGTTCTTTATGGGAACCTTTAGGCTGTACTTCAGGTAGAAATCCAGCAGCCATGTTGCTAGTATCTGTTTTATAATTTGAATTTTGCATTACAGCCAGAAGGCTTCTAAGATACTCAGCATCTTGAGCATGTTCAGCAGGTGCTCTGGTATTGAATATTTTTTCTAACCATTGATCTACATTAGTTACTCCAGAGAAACGTCTAGCTATTACATCACTGGTGAATAATACTGGAGACTCTCCTAGATTTATAGAGTCATTTATCTGTTCGTTAGCTTTAGATGTGGGTACTTTTGCTAATTCTAAACTATGTTTCGGTTTGGCTCTTGAACGCTTTGGCTTAGCTACGTCTCGTTGAACAGTTGAAGCTGCTTCGATATTTTCGACTTGTTGTATGATTTGTTCAGCAAGCTTATCGTTATCTTCGTTGATAGACTCTAGCTTTTCAGCTTGCTCAGAGTTCTTGGCGTCTTCTTGCTTTGCTTGGGTTATAGTTACAGACGCTTCTCGCAACTGCTTAGTGCGTTGCATAGCCTCTTCAATGGCTTTATTGAAAGCATCTTGGATAGCCCTATTTCGCCTATTTGGGTCTTTCTTTGTTTCCTTTACAGTGGATAGCCCTGGACCTTTGACACCTTCACGACGATCTACGTAGGTGTTGTGCTTTGCCAGTACGTCATTAAGAAGTGTAGAACGTATCTTGGTTTGAGTTATGTCAAAGTACTTAATGATCTCTTCGCTTTTAAGCGTCTTGTTCTTGGCGTACTTCTTCTCAATAGAATCGATATACTCTAGGTCTTCTTTAGAAGGTTGGAAGTCAGCTTGTACGCTAGGCTTGCCTTTGAACGTAAAGTTGTGTTCCATCTTATCTGCCATAGTTAACACCTAGATAATCATATACGTCTATGAAACGAAAATAGCCTAGCACATTCGCTAGGCTATTATCACAAGTTCTGACAGTTACGGCAAGCTATGTCGCTAGGTAGTATCCTAAGGTTCCACCAATAGGGAACGTTCCTACTGGAGTATTATCAGGTGAAGAAGTCCACATTGGTAGAACGTGCATAGCAATCGGGATTCGACGTAACGAAGATGCGAATTTGAACGTCACAGGATCAGGCGTGAGGACTGCCTTACCGAAAGTGAGTTGAGCTAGAGTTGCCGGTCCTGCACCAATAACGAACCCAGTTTTGGCCGTTGTACCACCACAAGGCGTAAGTATCAAAGGTAAACTCATGGAGCTAATCAACTGACCTACGCAAGCCTGAACTGCTCCAGCAACGTAGTCTGTTGGTGTGGGGAACTGACCGTCAAGATTCTGGTCGAATCGCCAAAGCATGTCGTTGATAGCTGGCATGTTGGCTTCGGTCAGAACGAAACGAATGCTCATGTCTAGTCCTTGAAAAACTCCGTCAACGAGACCCCTGTAAGAGTCAACTCGGATTTCTTCTTGGATGCGACTTGTAGTTAATTCGAATCCGTCTTCAGTTGTCCCGATGTACTTACCACCAAACGTAGCAGCAAAAGCACCTGCAATGAACGTCATTTTTTAATCTCCTGTAGTAACTGTAACCGATTTCTAACGAGTTTACGCTCTTTCGTCATTGTATGCAAGTCTTTTATTTTATCCAAAACTGCATTCAATTCTTCCAAGCTGTTGATTTTGCTTGGTTGTTCGAGTTCTTTTCGAACTTCACCCAATTCGAGAACAATGGAGTCTTCGTCACTGTCTTCGAGTTTCGAGTCTTTCATAAAAGACTCAACGGATTCAAGCTCTTGTAACGCTTGTGCTTGCTTGCTTCGCCTTTCAAGCCATTGATTGCACTTGTAGCATGTAACGGCTTGTGGATACGCAGTTCGAACCTTTGGAAGTACAGATGCGTTACAAGCTGTAGCCCATGAACCACCTGGATTGGATAGCTTAACAACGCTACTTGTCGGACTTGTGTGAACTATCTTGAAAGTTGGTTCTTCACTGGCTGGAATCAAGTAACAAATACTTACCAACGGCTCCATATGACTGCCATCGCAACATGAGGCCATTCTTTGTGATGGATGGTACGTTGTTTTACGACAGCGGGAACATTCGAACGCTTGCATTTTGGGTGATCTCTTTTCTTGCTTGTTAGTGTCTGCAATGTGGAATTTATTGGGAATTCAGCTATGATTTAATAAATTCAGCATTGCACAGGATAGATTCTGGAGGGGGATAAAAAGCGACAGGTGTAGGTATGCCCTGCCGGTCGATCCGATACGCTTTCTCTCGAATCTCCAGTCGAGAAGTAATCAGGATATCTTGGAACAGGTTCAGCGTCTACACCAATGTATTCAAAAGCATCTATTATAGATACTTGAGACATGAGTAACTCTACAATACTAGGATCATACTTCTTACAGTTATACTCTAAGTAAGTATGTATAGTATTGTTTAGACTACTGTTTGTTCTACTTATTTGAGTAAGTAGGATATCCTTAATCAAGTTGAGTGATGTATACTCATCATTGAAGTAGGCAGCTAATCTATCTGTTGGGGCTAGTCTAGTTCTAGCTCCACACACGATATCAAACCCTACTCGATCATAGACGTAGTTCTTAGGTCCACCACTCTCTGTTTTGGACTCAGCATAGTTCATTCTTGATTGTGGATGAATCAAAACAAAGAACTGGCCTACTGTTGGTGGTGGCTGATCGTATGCAGTCACATGAATGCAATCACTACGAATGCCTGGGACTTTCATTAACGGTGAGTCTAGCAGTACTTTGTGGACTGTCTCTAGGATTGTCTTCTCAAACATTATTTCTTCTCTCTTCAGGAATCAGGGGGTGCAGGGGGATTATTCTCTCTAAGCTTTTTTCTGCGTTCCTCTTGGACATACGCATTGTAACGATCCATGACTTTTTGTTGTCTTCGAACCCTACGCTGAACGTCTCGCCTATTCCAGTAGTTTCGGAGTACTGGTAAAGACTTGCGTATAGCGTCTTTGATTAACTGTGAATCGTCAACAAAGATTTTGCGTTTACTATTCACAAAAACCGCATAAGGTACTGTGACTTCGAAACTGAAACCTGTGAGACTAACTGATATCTTTTGTTCCTCTCTTGGAATGTATATGCCATTACGAAACCATCCAGGTCTCAAGGCATTGAGCAGTCTTCGAGTACGTATGTTGATTGCAATAGTACCTGCGTATGTAGCACCAAGTTTCTTTTTGATTGCTATGGTTCTTGGGTGGAGGGGGTCCCACACATTACCATAAGCATCAACGCCTTTGGCTCCACGATACGCAGGTACTTTTGCTCTCTGTAAGAACATTGTGTAGTTGAGTTTAACTACGTTATACAAGACCAAGTTCATTGCGAAGTACTTAAAGTTGTCATCCATTTCGTCTTCTGGATAACCTTCGCTGATTAGGTCTAGTATGTGTTCTACAGCCATAAAAACGGGATCATTCTGTTCAAGAACTGACTTCCAACTGTCCGGCTAGACGTAATCGCGTCAACACGAATTGGACTGAATGGGAATCGGTTATCAGATGATACGTTCTGGTAAACTACTAGAGTATTACTTGAACGTGGTAGTTCTGATAAGTAGAGTTCTCCACTAGCAATTTGATCCAAGTCGGCTAACGCTTCTATGTATTGCTCGGCATACAGGGAAGGGTTTCCTCTACGAATGGACAAAAGATAGCAACCAATGATAGTTGCTATCTCTCGTATTCTTGGAGACTTCGACAAGTCGATATCGTCGAAGCCTTTGTTTAGAGTTTGCTTTACCCTTCCAGTAGCACGTTCAGCAATTTCATAAATGATTTCGTCATTGTCAGATTCATCATCCGTATGCAGTAGCGTCCCGTCCTCGGAGACGAGTCGCACTAGCTCTTGTTCAGAAGTGAACAGGTATGGATATCTCTGACCTTGAAGAGTCATTCATTACAGTCCTGTTCGCCAAACGTTTGCGTAGATGACTGCTTGAGGCTGTGGAAGAACTGGTACGTAGTTCAACAGCATCTTCACGTCGAAGCGTGGTGGATCGATTTCGCGGGTACGCCATTGGTGAAGTCCCGTAATCGTCTTAACGTCAGACATGACGTTTTCAGCTACGGGTTCCAAGCACGTACCGAAACCAACCCAATCACCAGGAGGCGGAACGATCAATGCGTATCCATCAGGAATCAGCAACGACCAGTTGGAAGGATTGACCTGGTTATCGTAGTTAGCAACTACGTTGTTGGTAACAAGTCCTTCGTTGTAAACGTGGAAGTTGTACTGAGGCAACGCACGAAACTGAACGGTGTATGGGCCGCTAGTAGGAGCGTTATCCGCTTGGACTTCACGGTTATTCAACCGATCAAAGATTCGGTAAGCAGTACCACCGACCTTAGCGAGTTGGGTGTTGTTGAACAAGTGTTTGGCGGTGTTACCGTTCATGATGATGTCGGTAGGATTGTAACCGCTAACACGAGAAGCCAACACGCTCATCTCGTTCATGTGATCGAGGATTGGGGCTGCTGGATCGTTCCAAGCTTCCCCATTCGCAATGATACCGCTAACGTCACCCTTGTTGCTAGCAGGGATCGCGTAGGTATTCGAATGGATAACGTCTGGATCGGTCAGTTCGCACAAGCGAAAGCCTTCTCCGTCCATCTTCAATCCGAAACCGCCTTGAAACATCTTGGCAACCATCCACTCAACAGAGTTGGAGATTTGCGTCTTCAAGTGCTTGACTTGCATAGCAACGTACTTCGCACCAGTAGCATCAACCTTGGTGTTGAGACCAAAGCTACCAAGTTGCCGAGTTTGGAAAACCTTCTCGTCAGCAATGGTTGTCTTGATGTTGGTTCGGAACACCGATGCCATTGCCGTACCGATTGGCTTTTGACCAACAGCTACAGGTGGGGCCATTGGAGCCGTAACCGGAGCGAGTGTACGAGTGTTCGCAACAATATCGTAACCGAAGACACGTTGTTGACTGACTACGATTGGCGTATCCGTAGGCGACAACTTGAAGTAACGTTGAAAGAACGATGCAGGAGTATACAACTGTTCGTATAGACGAACAATTTGTGGTACTCGCATCATTTGATCGTAGGACATTCCTGGCATGATTTGCACTTTCTTTTGTGATGTATGAACTAAATGAAACTGAACTAGCTGTTAGTTACTGCTACTAGGTAGCAAGCGTAACAGTTTGACCTGCCCAAGTACTTGGGACGATCAACCAACGGGTTCCAGTTCCAATAGCTCGGAACGAACCACCAATCTTTTGGGCCGCTGTACTCAATGCTACGGAGTCGGCTTGCGTATCGTTGAGTACAACCAAAACGTCAGTAGTAGCACATGTGATTGTCATGTTCTGGTCTACTGCGTTGTAAAACTGATACTCAAGTCCTCGCTTTGGACTTGGAAGCGTGAAGGTAATCGCACCAGTACCATTCGTAATGAACATCTGACCTGCTTCTGCTTCAGCAACAACCTTGTCAGCAGTCACTACAGAATGAGTCTGTCCAGGTACATAACCTGCGGGATCATCGTCGAAACGGAAGGCCATTGCCATTTGACGACGAATGGTCCATTCAAGGGCATCGCCAACAATACCGTCAGTGGTCTTGCTTGCGATAACCAAGCCAGCAGCTTTGACACAGCCACCATAAAGAATGTAACCCATGTAACGATCTTGGTCCGTACCCATGAGTTGCATCTTCTGAGCACTCATGAGAACAGCGAAGACCCTTTGGCTACCATCAGTAGCATCAGGGTTCCATTGCTTGAGCTTGCCTTTGTCTGCTCCAGAAGTGACTTTGCCGAGTAGAAGACCTGGACGAAGAACGTCAGTGAAGTTGGTATTACCAGCATCACGAGACGAACCGTCAATCACTGTTGCCAAGTACAGTTGTTGGTCCAAACGTCCCCAAGTAATGTTCGTGGAGTTCACGACTTCTTGGAACGGTGTCATGTAGTGTCCAGGACCTACATTGAACATGTCAAATGAAAACATAGAGCTTTTTTCCTTGTTCCTAAATTGTTACTAAATTGTTTGTGCGTGGAAGGAGTAAGTACTAGACCAAAGAAGCCATGTACTTAGCCATGTCATCGATTTCCTTGTCGGAAGCTTGATCGTCGTTTGCACCGCTACCCATAATCAAGTTGACAGAACTTTGGTGCTCAGGAGCAGGCATCGATTCCAAGTTCATGAGCAAGGATTCGACATTCGGAGTCACAACCTGACCATCACGAAATTCGATGTTGTAAGCATCAGCTTGCGGATACAGGTGAGAGTCTGCAAATGTTTTGGTGGTTCGACCAGTAGCCAAAAGACTGTCAATTCGGGTTCGGTATCCCTTGCGACAATCAGCTTGCATCGAGTTCTGCATTGCAGACATAACCAGTTGCGTTTGAACGTCTTGAGCGTTTGGCGGGGTTTGAGTGGTGTTGAAGTCTTCGGCAACGTAAGCCTTGTTGGTTTTTGGATTGATAACTTTTCCATCAACCAAGGCTTTGATTTGGGAAGGGTCTAAATGGGACATCAATAAAGGCTCCACTTTGAAAGAATCGGAATTGGGACTCGAAGCATCTTCAGAATGCAATAGTTTGTACTGCCCTACTGCAATAGACAAATTTTGAACGATATTGTCAACACTTGTATCTGCTGGCAAAAATAATTTGCAGCAATTTTTCAAGTCTTCAATAAGCTGTCCAAGGGATGACGAATTTTCTGTCTCGTCTTCAGATTCGGTTTGCTCTCCTGGTTCTTCAACATCTGGAACCATGTTAGACATTACCAAGTGTAAGTCATTGGTATCCAAAAGCTTGAAGTTCTCTTGGTTCAACTCAATTGGATGAGTTACCAAGGCTATGTGCATGATACCTTCATCAAGGAATTCTTCTTTGTCCACTCCAGAAGTAATAGGAAGGTTCTTGCGAGTGTAGATGGAAGTATCCTTGACGGATGTTCCGATCTTACCAGCAGGACTTGTCAAATCGCTTGGATCACCAGGGGCATCGATGATTCCTACAAGTCCTTTCTTGCCATTGTCCAAAGTCTTGATAACCAGGTCTTCCCAAAAACCCGCATTGGTCGAAGAGTCTTCGAGTAATCCGTTGTCACCAGTGGACAGTACGGTAATGTCGAAGTCATGCTTCCAAGGTGCAGGAATCTTCATACCCAGGGACAGTTGCTTTTGAAAGTTACCCCGAAGCTTCTCAAGACGTTCTGGAGTAACCTCAACCATTTCGTACTGCTTGGTATTCTCGTTCCATTGACGAAACTTACCTTCTCGAACAATCGTCTTTTCAAACTTTGGCATGTTACACCCTTCTTGTGATATCTCGTTTAACTCTGAACAATTCGGATTCGTGAAGCATAACTGTGTGACCAGCTTGGTTCTTACCCTTGATATCATAGCTGTAGTTGTCACTTGGAGCTATGAATTGAGTAATGTCTTGATGCACTTGGATTGTTACATCATCTTCTGAAAATGTCAACGAAGCTTTGCTTGGATCAATTGCTTGTACCCCATTGGCAATCAACAGTCCTTGAGTCATTGAAATCAGTAGAGCACTACTCGATTCTTTATCGTCTTGGCGTTTACGTAGGCTAAACCATAGCTCGGTATATCCTGTTAGCGTACCAAGGTTCTGAACTTGAAATGACCAGTAACAACCACGGTACATCACAAGTTCGTTTACGTTGAACGCTGTATGCTCTAGTATCTGAGGAACGGCTACCGTAGCAATGATAGTACCACCCCCACCACCTGAACCAGTTGGGGCTAGGCTAAGAGCATTAGCAGTCCAACGTACTAGAGAGTTACCAGAGTTAACAAGCATAACGGTTAAGTCTGCAACTAGTTGAGTTATTGCAGTTGGAATACGTGCAAGTAGTGTGCTCAAACTTGCGTTTGTTGAATTCAAAGTTTGAGCTACAGTACCAGGGGTAACGATTCCAGTATGAACCGTTGATAGCATGTTAAGAGATATTGTATCGTATACATTTGAATCGAATGTTGATATGTGGTAAGAAGCTGGTTGGGTTTCATGTACGTCAGAAGCAATGTGCTTTGCTCCAGTTACTTTCACCACTCTGGTATTGTAATTATCTGCTAATAGCATACCGTCTAGGAACCCTGCTCTGGTTACTGTCAAACGGTTAGTTAGTTCGGTGACATTAGCTGCCATAGCACCTGCTTCAATTTGTGCTAATGTCGGTTTCTGTGACAGGTCAGTTGAGATTTGTTGTAGAACTGTAGTAACGTCATAGTCAACAACAGCACCGGCCCATATTGCATACCGAGTCTCGGTACTGGTTGTACCAATCGCTTCGATACGCAACGATTCTCTGGAGTGAGAAGAAGAAACGGTATACGTGAATCGGTATCTCCCAACGTTAGGATTAGTTACACTAGATAGATTACCTGATCGACTAATACCAGCACCGTTAACAGCAGAGATTGACGGTGTAGCGTCTAGGTTGACAAGCTTATCTTCATCATCTTTGACAACCAGTGTGAATTCATAGACTGTTGATCCGGTTTCAGGTGCTTCAAGTAACGCTGCACCAAATAGGTTGCATTTAGCACTTAGGTTATTCAACCCAGTGATAGCAGACAGAATGTTACCTGTTGTTGCTGCTATTGAAGCATCTAGGAAATTGAGTCTTGAGTCATTAGCTAGAAGCGGATTTGTTGGAATAGCTGCAATAGACGAATTCAAGAAATTCAATCTAATATCTGTTGTTAATAATGGATTAGTTGGAATGTTGTCAACACTTGCTTGGCTAGCCCTAGTATTAACAGTTGCTTCCTTAGCAAGTATTGTTGACGTTTCGATTTGTGTAAGGGTGGGTTTACCGTCTACGCTAGTTTGAGAAGCTCTACTAGCTATGTCTATATTGAGTCGAGATAGGCCGAACCCTGCGGCATCTTGGTAGTTAACTGCATCTAGTTCAATGATAACTAGAACAGGAAGCATGTTAGCTACACCACGAACTCTGATTACTACGAATTCAACACCAGAGGCATAGGCGGCATCAGGTAAATCTAGTTCGTAAGCACCTGCTAGTCCACCATCAGCTACAATACCCCAAGCGGTGAAGGTTCCAAGCACCTTACCCGATGCGGCACTAAGCTGTGCTGGTGTTGCTTGAGTCCAAGTAGACTGTCCTTGTCTACGCCATTCGATGATTAGACCTGCCGAAGCTGTAGTAACTCCAGAGAGACCGCCCCCTGTTGTGCTTGTGGTATCTCGAATGAAGATTGGAAGACTTTGGGACGTTTCACCAGCATAGATTTTTCGTGTACTCATTATTCGTTCATCCCTCCAGTAAATCCAATCGGTAAGAATAGTCCACCACTAGAACCAGTAAAACCGTATACAGTTTGTTCGGTAAAACCTATAAGCACAGTACGAAATAGGACTGAAAGACCCATTGGCAGTGTAGTGTTAGTCCAAGTTGTTGTGCGACCTAATTGGTACTTAGCACACACTTGGTAATTAGCCCCATCCCCTTGTTCAAACAGATTTGTAAGTGCCCCAAGAGTTTGTCCAAGGTTATTGGTTGCTGATCTGTTATGTCCGTAGGCAAGTAACGCATTGTCTTCTGAACTTGTTCTAAATGTATTAAGAACTTGAGCAGGCCAGTTCATGTTGGTTGATGTCCCTGTAACCTGGGATATTAACCAAGGCCATACTACTGTGTTCGGAGAACCTGACCATACTGTTGCTAATACATGGTCAGCATTAGTCCAAGTTCCAAATGTTTCTGCATTGCTTTGAGCGTACTTGTAGTAAACGGCAATTGCACTTGCCGCACCACCTAACGTCCATAACAAAATCCAATCCGCTGGTTTTGAAGGCACTATGTTGGAGTTATCGTTTGTTGCGATACCTACAATCAAATTACCAACTGAGTGCGTTGGCATAGTTGGCAATGTATCGCCTAATGTCCAACTACTTGATACTAAGCTAATGCTCATTGTACGCCTATGCTAGTAGTTTCTAATTGCCAAAAGTCTCCAAAGGGCTACTTGAGAGACTTAGTAAAGTTGTTGCTTGCTTCCAACTATGTAGTTGGTTGAGCTAAATCGATTTGCTCTAGGATTTCATCATCGGTAAGAAGCAAAGCAGATGGGTTCTTGTTTTCACGCCACTTCTGAATCAACTGGATAACCAGCATAATTGCTTGAATGATTGCCATGATCGTAGCTGGATCAACTCCAACCAAGTCAGGGTCTTTCTCAAGCTTCTTGAGAAGTTGCTCTTTAGAGCCTGTGAACGTGGAGTACTTACGAGCAATACGTACTGCGAGTAAGTTTCTTCGACGTTTGGTGAACTTAAACATTACGTGGTCCCTTTGAAATAGAGTCAATCTTTGCATCTTGTTGCTTCATGTGAGCATCAAGTTTATCTACTTTTTCTTCGATACTGTCAAACCTGGAATTCACCAAAGCTGAAAGACTCTTCAGAGTTTCAGATATGGCAACCATAGTAGTGTTCATTCCGGTCATAGTGGTATTCACTATGTCCAAGTGCTTAAAACTCTTGTCCAGAAATTCAAACCCTTTGTCTCTTGCAGGGATAGCAATTTCTTTTCCGATCCATGAAGACATCTTCCAGATAGCAATAACTACAACAACCACAAGTACTACGAGAACACCTGAAGCCGTATAGCTATTGTCAGTAAGGAATCTATGCGTTTGGTTAGCGACTTCCGTTACCTGTTGAGCTAACATAAAAAACATCTGAACGAACTTTCTACTAAATAGTTGGAACTGAATCAGGTAGGTCGATTTCGCCAATAGCTTGACTTGAAATGTCGCGTAGAGAGAACCATCTTGCAACTTCCTCTACTGGAACGTTGTAGACAATTCCTGGTCCCCAACTTTCATTAGACAGCCTTACGAACATCTTTCCATCTGAAGAGTAAAAGAACCCTTGAAACGACATATTGTGCGCCCAAGAGTCACGTGGGTTTCGGGCATGAATATCGAAACCATCTTTGTGCTTACCGATCTTATGGATAGCAATGCCAGAACAAATTGATGCAGGTTTGAACTGCTTAGCAAGTTCAATTAGAACGTCAACGCTGGTCACTTCGGGAGCTTCTAGTAGTCGGTAATCAGCAAATGGAAGTAGCGTATCCAAGAATTCCCAGTTCTGAAATCTTCGGTATACGTCATTGTTTTGAGGTTCAGGAAAGTCCTTGTCTTGAACAGCGTTAAGCTTGGTTAGGATTTCATTCAGCTTGCCGTTGTTGCAAGGAATAACTCCATCTTTGATAAAGGATTCGTATTGCTCGGTGCAGAATCCACCATCACCACCTTTGAGCTTGCCTCTTCGTCTACCACACCCGTAACTAAATGGTGCATAGAACGAGATAGACTTGGTAGAGAATTCGTCCTTACCAAGAAACTCTTCAGCTTGCCCATCCATAACGATTTCGAACAATGCTCTACGCACCCAAGGGCGAAACGTATTACTGATTACGCAAGAACCAGTTTTTTGAGGAAGCCAAGCAAACGTTCTACCAAAGACGAACTTATCAATTACAGATAAGTCGCATGATCCTGGACCATAGTTCAAAGAATCCACGAACTTGATATATCGTTCATAGATAGGATTGCTTGTGTAATCTTTAGCTGCTCTTGCTTTTGCAACAATTGGCATATCATTGAAAAGTACTTCGAGCTTTCTTCGTTCAGTATTCAAGCGAGTATCGATTGAGTCTGAAGAATCAAAACCCCATCCAGTAGGGCCACGAACTAACGAGATATCTACGGTATCAGTACTCATGTTTAGTTCTCCAGTCCTGCGGCTACTGCTTGCATGTACAAGGCCATATCTCCACGAGTCAAAGGCCATCTTGACCTAAGGTCAGCATTCAGGTTTTCCAAGAATATGCTGTAGCGATTCAAGTCAGTACCTAAAAGCTTTGCCCTAGCGTCTACGATTGAGTTCGTAGCGTCATTGATAGTCATAATGGGATTTTCTGTCAACGATTTTGCGGTGTCCTTATAGAGTACCGCAAGCTCTTTACGCTTAGGCAGGTCCTTTGACCATTCCCTAACTCGTTTACCTAGATTGTTGAATTGATCGTCGGGAATCACGCTCGGCCCCGGTAAAGGTCCTGGAGGGGGAGAGGGTAAAGGGGAGTCCCCTAGCTCGACTGTCACAATCTTCTCGTCAATGCCCTTTTCAGGGTCGAATGTGGTTACTTCCACGGCGAATTTACCAGGGCCGACCAGAAGGTATTCGGTTTCGCTCAATTTTGCCACTTCTACGCTTTCGAATAGGCTAGTCCTAGCTTTGACGCGAGAGAATTTTGCGTCAGTCTGGAGCGTGATTAGGGCCGCTGGTGAGACCGCCAAAGGACTGTCAGTATTCTCGAACAAGATGAAGTTGTTGGTATACCGAGGGTTCTTGATCCCCGTCATTACCTGAGACTTGGTGACTGTAACGTTTAACTCTGCAATAGCTAATTTATTCAGCATTGCAAAGAGCATGAACACTAAAAGAACGTTCTTCATTTTGAGGACTCCTAGAATAAAAATGGGTTGTCTGGTTGAAAACTCTTTTGATAGCCCAAAGGCATATTGAACGTCTGAGGAATGTACCTATCGAGGGAAGACGCAAGTACGGAACCGTTCTTGAATAGTGGATCGTATCCCTGACCTTCCCACGTAACATCGTTGCAAGCATCGCTAAGAGTGTCAACTATGTCGTCGGCCATACCAGGGTGTCCCGTCCAAGTGAAGACTTGATCCATAGCCTTTTTAAGCCAAGGGGCTTCTTCAGGCAGATAGATTCTATGATTACGCATACGTAGTTGTGCGTTAATAGAGTTCTGCAACTTGTCTTTGGACTTAGGATTGTTTACTACGTTAAGACCGTAGTTAGCAGCTAGTTGAGCTGGTCCAATACCTAAACCGTTTGTTTCCATCTTGACGTATTGAGGCTTCCATACTTTGTAGATTTGAACTAGTACTTTGATACACTCTGGAATCTCGGCACGCATAGATGCCATGTAAAGCCATAAGAGCTTATAGTCATGGGTAAGTCCCCATACTGAGTAGACGGTCTCAGATGGAGCGTTCTTGCTAGTGCTTTGATCGATCATACCTTCTTTGACTGTTGCCGCTGAGTCAGCAGTCATAAAGATTTTCTTCAAGTCTTGGAAGTGAATACCTTCTCCATTGATAACGAAGAATTCTCCTTTGGACTTGTAGAACCTAGCATCTTGGATTCTGAATCGAGAGTCTGGTGAAGCGTCCCAGTCACCATGCTCTAGTTGGAGTCTTCGTACTTCGTCAAGTTCTTGTAGAGACTGACGGTAAGACCTTTGATCGATGTATTCGTTATCTCGTAAAGAGGATGGAACGAAAGGCTTGTTAGGATTCTTGCCTACCCATCTGATGCGTTTAGTAACGTTCTGTGTTGCAGGGTCGGTGTAATCGTAGAGTTCCTTTTCGATCTGATATCGGTTCTTAATCCATAAGTGACCAGGACCACCTGGATTACATGACATACGGAAACGAATAGGTATTCCTTTGTATAGTTGGCAAGTCTTGCAACGGTCTACATAGTTGGGGATGTTCTCACCGGATACGGGGTCTTTCTTCAACTTGTGAATTGGGCAGACCTTCTTTCGAAGACGAGAGAATAGGTATCTAGGTGCTTGATCGTTTTCAAAGTGACCAGCTTCGTCAATTGCAGCGAATTGGAATTCAGCACCTTGATAGCGTTCTTCTACTCGGTAATCACCGAGATAGCCGAACTGAAGTTTTGCGTATGGGCCTGGAGAACCATCAGGCCAAGTTGTATCAAAGTAGTAAGTATGTTCATCTGCTGCATAGTGAGCAGTTGGGATACCACGTAACCATTGGGAAGCTCTGTCTAGGAGTGCTTCGTTCTGCTTGAGTTCAACGAGAGTACGACGAAGGATAAGGGCAGAGTACCCTGGTATGTCTGCGTACTGTAGTGCCGCCATGAGAAGAACGTCAGACTTGCCCCCACCTGCGGCCCCACCAAACAATGCGTCTAGGTGAGGCAACAGGAGGAATTCCAATTGGGATCGGAAAGGCTTGTGCGGAATGTACTGACTGCACCAAGGGATTTTCATAGGTTCGTCTATGCAATGTGAAATTTATTGGAAGTGTAATCTACATGCTTCGCAAATAAGTACTGAGTCTGCTGTCTCAGGACTTAGGTTTCTTGCTTTCGTAATCTTTGAAGCATTCTTCAGCATTTGAACCTTATCACTACCAGGAGCCTTAACCAGCTTCTTCCATTGAACAGGAGTTGGATACCAAAACGATGTTACCCCTAGACCGATAAGGATACCCTTGGTAAGTCCGAAGTGCTCATGTAATGAAGCTACGGCTTTTAAGCCTTTGCTGAACATCATAGGCCGTTCAATCGTAACGTAGCACTCTGAACGGTTAACGATGTTAAATAGCAAGTCGTAGAACTCGGATTCTAGCAATGTTCGCATACGGGTTTCCTCGCCATGTCGTTGATAGAATGGAAAGATTTCCCAAGTAGGCTTGCTAGCTGGTAACTTGTGTTGAACAGTGATAGCCCCTTTTTGGCCTAAGTCGATTCCTATGTAACTAATCATGGAAACTTGATCCCGTATTTGTCAAAAGTTGCTTGGTGCTTATTAACTATGTAAGTTTCGTAGTAACCATCATACCAAGCTTTCTTTTCCTCAGGATTCTTTTCGATATCTGAGGGACATTGGGCTGGCTGGTTTTCAAGTAACGCTTTTTTACCTAGTTCATAGGCTTTTTTGACTTTTCGCGGGGTTGCCATGATTTAGTCTGGTTTGTGAACCATTGCTTCGTAGGAGTCACCAACCATTTGAGTGAGTAACAATGCGTTATTTATCTCACTTTGGGCTAGTTGTTGCTTACGAGCCATAATAGACACGTTTCCATGCGAACCAATGATCTGAGTCATGAAGACTTGGAACGCTTGAAGCATAAGATGTTGCTTCATGTTCATCTGTGTCGGTGCGTATGCCGATGAAGACTCAAATTCAGGCTTGGAATCCAAGCTTGGGTCTTGCAACATATCGCTGATAGGACGAACTTTCTGCCCATTACCGTTTTTTGTCATCTACGAGTCTTTCAAGTTGGAGTATGTTGTCTAGCTCAATCGTTTGTCTAGCTAGTGGCCCTGGTAACGCAGGTGCTACATGAGTGATACCACGCTTTTCCAATAAGTCAACAGGCTTTTCTTGTCGATCAACACGTACTTCCATCAAGTCATTGTCGATGATTTCGTCTAGGCTGTGTCCTCTAGCACGAAGATTCTTCAATGCGTCGATGAAATCAACAGTAACGTCAAGCGTTTCTTTCTTAACAGATGATCCTGAGCTAGCATCGTCAGACCAATCATCGCCTAACATGCGTGCAGGCCCTCTACTTAGGAAAAACTTAGGATCTACTTGAGCTACTTTGGCTTCAGCTAGACCTTTAGCAATGGCCCATGATTTAGCTAACGTCTTCCAAAGTCTTACTTCGGGAATGTTTGGTTCGGACTCTTCGCAATCCTTGCCTTTTCGAATCCATGCTGTGAATCTGTTAGAGGGTATCTGTAGTGCATGAGCAATAGAAGACATGCTGAATCCAGCAGAGGCCATTTCTTCTGCTTTCTGCATGGATATGAAGTCTGCTAACAGAGACTCTACTCCGGTCGGTTCAGGTGGTTCGACCACCAATTCGGTATCGATATTTATTTTTGGCTTTGGAGTTCGTTTCTTCGTCATGTCTAATAAATTCCACATTGCAACGAGGGTAGATACGGCATAAAAATTTTCCAAGAATCCCTATTGTGCCTTTTTAGCTAATGTATACAATAGCGGGCGGTTGGGAGGGCTTGGCGGTTGAGTTTGTAAAGTTAGTAAATTACTACTTGACATGCCCAACTCTAGTAGAGTATACTGCTTGCAATGCAGAATTTATAGCGTACCGAACGAGGTACTACAAAAAATTAGGATTCTCAAGGTTACATAAGGAACCACACATCAATGCTCGTTTTGAGCCGCCGAATTGACGAGTCGATCATACTGTTCGACCGAGACACCAAACAATGTATTAGGATTGCAGTAGTAAGCTCTAGTAAAGGTGGAGCTAGGATCGGTATTCAAGGTGCTGAACAGATGCAAGTAATTCGTGAAGAGTTACTTTTGCAGGATACGGTTCGACCTGATTACCGTGAAGCTGCTAAAGTTTACCAACAGTGTTACGAGGATATTGACGAATGACTGGGAAGATAATCTTTTGTATAGATTGCAAC
>JACCEC010556353.1_pt1 | contig 19397 bp, 14 predicted proteins | sample 7450121 | NCBI WGS metagenome assembly JACCEC01 (sample SAMN15323455, study PRJNA562643) | freshwater metagenome | isolation source: river surface water | place: USA:Blue River Watershed | collected 2017-08-18 | reverse complement strand
CCTAAAAGTACAAAAAACAAAAACTAAGAAACATGGTTACAAAGCCAATAGCTTTTTTAGAAAAGGTCTTGATATGATTCGTAGAGGAATGAAAAATACAACAATAGAGTTTAGTGCTTTATGGAAAGATTGTATTACTACTTTTACCCGATGGGTAGATATACAAAAAACTTATAATCAGTATTATATAAAAATATTCGGGTAGAGTAGTTTGGGAGTTTTTATACTCCCATTTTTTCAATAAATCCTACCTCTGTATATACTCAGTTTCATAAATCTATAAATCGATTACCTGTACTTCCCCCTAATTTACTACCTATTTTTCCTTAAAAAAACTAAAATTTTATCGATTTTTTAGCTTCCTAAGCTTTTATATAAGATTATTAATTAAATTTGAAAACTCATTTAATTATTACACTTATCAAACCCTTATTTGACATGAAACCTTCGTGGATTGGCGTTTATCCTGCCCTTACAACTCCCTTTTTTCAAGATGAAAGCCTTGATTTGAATCTATTTAGCCATAATATCGAAAAACAATTGGAAGCCGGTGTACACGGTATTATCATTTGTGGTTCTTTAGGTGAAAATGGAACGCTATCTACAGATGAGAAATTAACATTGCTCGAAACTGCTAAAAATACCATTGCCGGACGAGTACCTTTGGTTATGTGTATCGCAGAGTGTATTACCAGAGAAGCTATTGCGTTTGCAAAATCTTGTGAACAAATCGGTGCAGATGGATTTATGTTACTCCCTCCGATGCGTTATCCGTCCGATGATAGAGAAACACTACATTATTTACATCGTGTAGCAGATTCTACCGATTTACCTGTGATGGCATATAATAATCCATTGGCATATAAAACTTTCATTTCTATTCCAATGTTTAGAGATTTAGCCGCAAATCCACATTTTGAATCAATGAAAGAATCTACTGGAGATATTCGATATATGACAGACATCATCAATGAGTTTGGAGGGAGATTCAAGATTCTTTCGGGGGTTGATGATTTAGCTTTGGAAAGTCTATTAATGGGGGCCGATGGTTGGGTTGCAGGTTTAGTAGATGCTTTCCCTCGTGAAACAGTCGTCATTTATGAATTAGTTAAACAAGGAAGAATAGAAGAAGCTCGTGCAATTTATCGTTGGCACTTCCCTTTGATGCATTTAGATGTTTCTACTAAGTTCGTTCAAAATATCAAATTAGCTCAAGTTGCAACAGGCTTAGGCAGCGAGTGGGTACGTGAACCAAGAATGCCTTTGGTTGGAGAGGAAAGAGAAAAGGTGATGAAAATTATCAATGATTCATTGGCAACTCGTCCGATTTTACCTCAAATCTAAGATTTCGATATGAATAAATCATTTTTTTGTATTGATGCTCATACGTGTGGCAATCCTGTACGCTTAGTTGCAGGAGGTGGGCCAATTTTGAAAGGAAATAATATGTCGGAGAAACGACAACATTTTCTTCGGGAGTTTGATTGGATTCGTAAAGGTCTAATGTTCGAACCTCGAGGGCATGATATGATGTCTGGAAGTATCTTATACCCACCCCATGACCCAGAGAACGATGTGGCAGTGTTATTTATTGAAACCTCAGGCTGTCTTCCTATGTGCGGACATGGAACAATCGGGACAATTACGATTGCGATTGAACATGGACTAATTCAACCCAAAAAGCCTGGATTTATTCGCATGGAAGCACCAGCGGGTTTGGTACTTATTGAATATAAACAAGAAGGAAATAAAGTAAAATCAGTTAAGCTTACCAATGTAGCATCATTTTTAGCTGCCGAAAATATAGAAGTCGAATGTCCTGATTTGGGTTTACTGAAAGTCGATGTGGCGTATGGTGGTAATTTTTATGCTATTGTGGATGTACAAGAAAACTTTCCAGGTTTGGAGCATTACAAGGCAGATCAGCTTATCGCATGGGCAAGAGTACTGAGAGAAAGAATCAATGAAAAACATTCATTTATTCATCCTGAAAATCCGACGATTAACGGTTTAAGTCATATTGAATGGACAGGCAAAACCATTGACCCAAGTTCGACCGCTCGAAATGCAGTATTCTATGGTGATAAAGCCATCGACCGCTCACCTTGTGGCACAGGTACTTCCGCACGAATGGCTCAATGGGCTGCCAAAGGAAAGCTGAAACAAGGAGATGAATTTATCCATGAAAGTATTATTGGCAGTAAATTTATCGGTAGGATTGAAGGGACAACAAAAGTAGGCGATTTTGACGCAATTTATCCAAGTATTGAAGGATGGGCAAGAGTTTATGGTTTAAATACAATCACTATTGATGACCAAGACGACCCTTATGCGTTTGGTTTTCAAGTAATTTAATTGATATATGAAAACAACCATTATAGGCGGGGGGCTAATTGGCTTATTCTCCGCCTATTATTTAAAAAAAAATGGTCACGATGTAGTGATTATTGAGCAAAGTTCTGGAGAAGATGGATGTTCGTTTGGAAATGCTGGAATGGTAGTACCAAGCCATTTTATTCCATTGGCAGTTCCTGGAATGATTGAGAAAGGTATCCGTTGGATGTTTGATGCAGAAAGTCCTTTTTACGTAAAACCACGATTAAATCTCGATTTATTATCTTGGGGAATGAAATTCTACAAAGCAGCTAATAAAAAGCAAGTAGAAGAGGCTATGCCAGCACTAAGAGATATTAGTTTGTTGAGTAAGTCGCTTTATCAGGAATTATCCAAAATGAAAGATTTTGACTTTTCTTTTGAAGAAAAAGGCTTGATGATGCTTTGTAAAACCAATCATACACTCGAAGAGGAAGCTATTGTTGCCGAGCAAGCGAATCTATTAGGAATTAAAGCAAAAGTGCTTTCACAATCAGAATTACATACGCTTGAGCCAGAGGTTCGTCCAGAAGTAGCAGGGGCTGTATTTTACGAGGGAGATGCCCACCTTTATCCAAATCAACTTTTAGCTAAATTGAAGGAATATTTGGTTCAAAATGGCGTTGAATTTCTTTATAATACAGAAGTAAAAACAATACATTTGGAAAATAATCGGGTGAAATCACTTGACGTTTGGCAAGAATCTCGCTCAGAAATCATTTCAGTCGAAAATCTAATTATTGCCACAGGCTCTTGGTCTCAACTGCTTGCCAAACAATTAGGGATTAATTTACCCATGCAAGCAGGAAAAGGATATAGTATCACAGCAGAGCAAAAAAATGGCAAAAAACTAAATATCCCATCTATCTTATTGGAGGCACGGGTAGCTATTACACCGATGTCTGAAAATTTGATTCGATTTGGTGGAACTATGGAAATTGGTGGAATTAACAATCACATCAACATGAACAGAGTCAAAGGGATTATCAAGTCTGTACCTCAATATTTTCCTGATTATCAATTAGAAACACCAGCAAAAGAAAAAGTGTGGTACGGTTTACGCCCTTGTTCGCCAGATGGATTACCTTACATCGGCAGAAGCTCGAATCTATCAAATGTCATAATCGCTTCTGGACATGCCATGATGGGTTTGAGTTTGGCTCCTGGTACAGGTCATTTGGTACAACAATTGGTTGATAATATACCTACAAGTCTAAACCTAAAACTATATAACCCAGAAAGATATGCTTAATCAAAAAGAACTTTTTCTACTTGATGAAGAAGTTATTTATCTGAATGGAGCAGCCTATTCTCCGGCTTTAAAAACATCGGTTGAGCAAGGCATTCAGGGTATGGCTTTGAAAGGGAATACTCCTTTTAAAATTAGTGGGAAAGACCATTTTCTATTGCCTGAGCGTGTTCAGAAATTATTTGCCCGTCTTATCAACTCAAATGAGACCGAAAGAATTGCCATTATCCCAGCAGTATCTTATGGAATGGCAGTAGTGGCAAATAACCTTCACCGATTGCCTTCCATCGGACTGAAGAAAAATATTGTTCAAATTCAAGATGAATTTCCAAATAATTTCCATGCTTTCGATAGAGTTAGTCAAGAATTGGGACTTAGTTATCAGATTGTTACCAAACCTGACTCAATTATCAATCGAGGCGAGCAATGGAATGACTCGATTATCGCTGCTATTACAGAGGAAACAGCTGCCGTAATCATGCCTCACGTACATTGGATTTATGGAATAAAATTCGATTTGGAAGCAATATCCAGAAAATGCAAACAAGTTGGGGCTTTATTGATAATTGATGGCACACAATCTTTAGGGGTATTGGACCTAGATATCGAACAGATTCGTCCTGATGCTCTTATTACTGCTTCATATAAATGGCTTTTAGGGCCTTATGGAATAGGATTAGCATATTTTGGCAGTTTTTTTGATGATGGAATCCCTCTTGAAGAATCATGGATGCACAGGCAAGGGAGTGATAATTTTGCGGCTTTACTTCGTTACGAAAAGGCTTATAGACCTTTAGCCCAACGATATAATTCTGGAGAATATTCCAACTTTATTCTTCTTCCTATGCTTGAAGACTCTCTAAATCAAATTTTAGATTGGGGTACCAAACCAATTCAAGAATATTTGGGAAATATTATTAAAAGTCCAATAGAAGCACTCCGAGATTTAGGCTGCGAATTAGAAAATGAAGCATATAGAGCCAATCATTTATTGGGTTTGAATTTGCCAAAAGGAATTGATAATCAAAACTTTACAGAAGAATTGTTGAAACATAAAGTCATAGTTTCCAATAGAGGTGTTGCGATTCGTGTATCGCAACACTTATATAACTCCGAAGAAGATTTATGGTCTTTAGTAGATGTTTTGAAAAATATCAGTACCAAAAAATAAAACTAAGGTCACGAATTGGAATCGTGACCTTAGTTTTCAATTTTTCACTAAATCTGCAAGTAATTCTACCCAATTTTCAGAATCGTTAAGACTTTCGACTAACTCCCAATGCTCCCCTCCTAATTCTTCAAATAACTCCTTATACTCATCGCCAACCTCAAGGGTAGTTTCCAAGCAATCCGCTACAAATGCTGGCGAGAATGCCAATACACTTTTAACCCCTTTCTTTCTTAATTCTCGGATTAATTCCTCAGTATAGGGCTGTACCCAAACTTCTTTCCCTAATCTTGACTGAAAACAAGTTGTGTAAGTCCCTTCTTTAAGTCCTAATTCTTTTGCAAGCAGACGAGTCGTTTCAAAACATTGAGCCCGATAACAATGCTGATTAAGTGCAGAAATGGTATCACAACAAGAACCTAATTTACAAGTTTGTCCCGTACAATCCCCTTTTCTGATATGTCTTTCTGGAACACCATGGTAACTAAAGATAATATGTTCAAAATCATGTTTAGCTAGGTGTTTTTTTCCATTTTCTACAAATCCTTGAATAAATTTTGGGTGATTGTAGAAATAGTTTATAAATTTTATCTCTGGAATCACCTGCCACTTTGTAATTATCCGCATCACTTCTTCATAAACAGAACCAGTAGTTGCAGAAGCATATTGCGGAAAAAATGGAATTACAATAATATTCTTTACACCAATTTGCTGAAATTCTTTTAATTTCGATTCGATGCTAGGACTTTGATATCTCATCGCCAATTTTACCACATAGTTTTCTCCCAATAAAGTTTGCAGCTGTTCTTCATTTCTTTCACCATAATACTTTAGTGGGGAGCCGTTGTCAGTCCAAAGCTCTTTATAAGCTTTAGCCGATTTAGGGGAACGAAATGGAGCAATAATTAAATTTACAAGCATCCATCTCGGAATAAACGGATAGTCAATGACTCTGCCATCCATTAAAAATTCTCTTAAATATTTTCTTACATCCGGAACTTTCGGACTATCGGGTGTTCCTAAATTAACGATTAATACGCCAGTCATTTGGTATGATTTATACTTTTATTTCAAAAAATAGTTTTTTCTTTTCCTTAATTTGACAACAATATTTTTTTCAAGATTGTTTTTTTCTTATAAAGTTAGACCAAAATCAATAATAAATCACAAATAAATAATCTTGAAAAAATACAATCAAAAGTCCAACAAAATACACTTAATTACCTGACTAATAAATATATTATTATTTTTTTGATTGAAAATAATACAAATTTGTCAAATATTATTTTTTTAATAAAAAAATAAATAAACATTTTGCGAATCTTCGCTTTTTGACTTAACTTTGCTACAAGTAAAACAAAACTGCATAAAAAATATGGAAACGACTACTACTCAAGCAACTGCAACTTTAACAAGTGATTCGTCAGAAAACGTAAATATTTTAGATTTATTAAGAGTCATTGGAATGCAAGAAGTAACAAGTAATATCTTTACATTGCCGACAAAGAAAAGACGTAAATAATTTTATTTCCATCATTTCGACAATAACCCATAGAAAGGGGGCTGCCTAAGTTTTGAAACAAATTTAGACAGCCCCCTATATTTTTTCTAAGATATTTAATAAGCTCTTACCAATTTCCCTTCCATAAAATTGACGAAAGCACGATTCACCACACGATTACCACCTCTAGTAGGGTAATTTCCAGTAAAATACCAATCTCCTAAATGTTTAGGACAAGCTTTGTGTAAATTTTCAACTGTTTGATAAACCATGGCTACTTCAGCTTTCATTGTTTCAGGAGTGACAATTTTAGCAATCTCTTGAGAAATTTCATCATCCGTAAATTTATCATACAATTGCTTTACGAAATTTTGTTCATAGGCATTGCCGACTTGCAAAGCACCCATACTCTGTGCATAAACCTCCTGCTTCATATAGTCAATGCCATTTTTATGCAATAAATTCAACATAGCTCTAAAAGCAACAAACTCTCGCATTTTCGACATATCTATTCCATAACAATCAGGATAGCGAATTTGAGGAGCAGACGAAACAATGATGACTTTTTTAGGACCTAATCTATCAATCATTTTAAGGATACTTTTCTCCAATGTCGTACCTCTCACAATTGAATCATCAATAAGCACTACTGTATCGATTCCTTTTTTAATCACTTCATAAGTCATCTCATACACATGAGAAACCATTTCATCTCGCTCATCATCATTAGTAATAAAAGTACGTAGTTTTACATCTTTGGATACTAATTTTTCAATTCTTGGACGGAAAGATAAGACTTTTTTTAGTTCTTCAGCAGATAAATTACCTTCCTCAATACGTTTCATTTGCCATTCAGCAAGGTATTCCTCCAAGCCCTCTACCATTCCAAAAAATGCACTCTCAGCTGTATTAGGAATATAAGAGAATACTGTATTTTCTAAATCATAATTGATTTCTTTGAGAATTTGAGGGATAAGAAGCTTCCCTAACTGCTTGCGTTCTTCGTAGATTTGTGGATCAGAGCCTCTCGAGAAATATATTCGCTCAAAACTACAAGATTTTTTTTCTAAAGGTTTCAGAATTTGGAATTCATTATACTCTCCATATTTGTCGATAATCAAGGCATTTCCAGGTTGAACCTCTTTAATATCGTCATAATTTGCATTAAATGCTGCTTTGATAGCTGTTTTTTCAGATGCAACAATTACTACCTCATCGTTTGCCCAATAATATGCTGGTCGAATACCTGCGGGATCTCTTACTACAAATGATGCTCCAAAACCTGTAACCCCTGCCATTGCATATCCTCCGTCAAAATCTCTACATGCCCGATGCAATACTCTTGGCAAATCCATATTATCTTCAATAATATCTGACAAAGCAGGATTTTCATAGATACCTTTGAATCTATCGAATACCCTTTGGTTTTCTTCATCTAAAAAATGACCAATTTTTTCCATTACTGTGACAGTGTCGCCCATATCCTTTGGATGCTGTCCGAGTTTGACCAATTTATGGAACAATTCTTCGGCATTGGTCATATTGAAATTCCCTGCCACCAACATATTTCGACTCCTCCAATTACTTTGGCGAAGCATTGGATGACAATTTTCGATTTCATTTTTGCCATGCGTGCCGTATCTCAAATGCCCAAGCCAAACTTCTCCCGAATAAGCAATATTTTCTTGAAGCCATTTAGCATCTTTGAATTTTTCGGGCTTGTTTTTTAAAACATCCTTGTATTTTTCATTGATTTTGTTGAAAATATCAACAATCGGTCTATTTTCCACCGAACGGTATCTACTAATATACCGATGTCCAGGAGGAACATCCAATTTTACGTTTCCAACACCTGCTCCGTCTTGCCCTCTATTGGATTGTTTTTCCATCAAAACATAAAGACGTTGGATGCCGTAAAGTGGCGTACCATATTTGTCGATATAATATTGAAGTGGTTTGCGAAGACGAACAAGGGCAATGCCACATTCGTGTTTAATTGCGTCGCTCATTTATGGTTTTTTGAAGATTTGTATCGCAAATTTCCAAAGAATAACTTTGTCTTGCAAAGAAAATTTACAATTTGTTTACAATTGAGAAAGTATGTTGAAATTTTACAAATATTTCCTATATTTAAAACATTTTGACTACTCTACCCGAATATTTTTATATAATACTGATTATAAGTTTTTTGTATATCTACCCATCGGGTAAAAGTAGTAATACAATCTTTCCATAAAGCACTAAACACTATTGTTGTATTTTTCATTCCTCTACGAATCATATCAAGACCTTTTCTAAAAAAGCTATTGGCTTTGTAACCATGTTTCGTAGTTTTTGTTTTTTGTACTTTTAGGTGATGATGGTCTCCGATTTTGACACATAAGGCTACAGCAATACTTACAAAAACTAACAATTTACTTAATTTCTTTGAACACTTTAAATGAGTACTTTCTAAGTCAAATCCCCTTTCTTTGAATGTTTGAAACAAGACCTCTATGCACCATCTTCTACGATAATAAGCACCTAATTGTTTAGCATGTAAATTACCCATCAAAAATAAATAATCATTATCTGCTAGCTTTTTTAACATGACATTACACCATATTCCACCAACCAAACACTCTTGGAAATATCGTTCTGGTTTTGTTGCTAAAAGTTCTGTAATGGAATATGTTTCTTCATTCTTTAATGTAATCAAATGGCTCTTGGGTACTCTCATACAAAATGATATATTATTGGTTTTAAGAAAATTAACCCACTCTAAACCAACAAACTCTCTGTCTCCAACAATGACACCAATGCGATCTTTCCCTATTACATTTATAAGTTTTACTAACAAATTACAACGGTCTTGGCTGTTGCTATTACCCGATTTATTGTTCAATAATTCCCAAAACAATGGAATCCCGATAGAATCATTTTTCGCTACTATCATCAATATATTGCATTGGTATTCACCAAAGTCCCATTCTGTTCTATCTATTGATAAACTCAATTTCCCTTTCGGTAAAAACAATAACAGAAGTAAACAAACTTGCTCGTAATCAAATTCGTAATCTTTGAAAAATGATTGAATTGTCCGCTCTACGGATTCAAGTTTTGCCCATGATTCTATATGTATCGCTACTTCTTTAAATTGTACTTTTTTGCTCTCTATCAGTCCCAACAAAAATGATGATATAAACTTTTTGCGTGCTAAATTTTTCGCTAGTGGGATTTTATCTAATAATTCTATAACTTTGTCTTTAATGATTCTTTTCATTCCTAAAGACTGGGTTTGGTGGTTGGAACTCCAAAGTTCAGCCTTTTTGCTATTTTATTCTAATTTTTCTTCGGGTAGAGTAAATTTTGACATTCAGCATATTTTCATTTTTCAGAGAATAACATAAATAATTTGCAAGAATTTTATTCGTAAAGCTAAGTTTTCTAAATTTGAAACTGATAGTATTTTTTGATTCATCCTTTTATCCGTAAATTAATGACATATCAAACAAGTCCACTCGATAAATTGGCAAAAACAATCACAATTATAATCAGCCTGTTGTTTATTGCCATTTTTTTGTTTCAAACTTTTCAAATTAGTCAAATAGGCATAATCACCTATGTATTAGTAAATATCTTGTTGGCGGCTATCTATTTTGTTACTTTTTTATTTCGTCCAACGTACTACGAATTAGCAGATAATTTTTTCATCATTCATCGACCTATTTTTAGTGTAAAAATTCATCATTCCCAAATAGTTGCAGTAAAAGCTATCAAGCAAGACGACATCTCAAAATCTATTAGGTTATTTGGTGTAGGCGGATTATTCGGTTATTTTGGTATTTTTGCTAATTTCGAATTAGGCAAAATGACGTGGTATCTCACGTGTCGAGACAAATTATTATTGATTCATACAAAAGACAAAAAAATTATCATCTCTCCCGATAATCCTGAACAATTGAATGTAGATTTTGAAAATTGGATTAAAGCAAACGCATGATAAAATCCATCAAAATATCAGGTTTAATAAACAAATAGACAATAATAATTACATAGAAAAACAATAGTGATTTTCGAAGATTTCCGATGGAGTAATTTTTTGTTCCTATCGAAGATTCTTTGAAAATCATATAGAAAGGAATTTTAATATAATAGAATAGTGCGATGGCAGTGTTGAGCAATCCAAAAACTAATAGTAATAACAAATACACGTGCTGCGTTTGTTGATAAGATTCCCACAAAGCACTAAAAATTAATAATTTAGCACTAAATCCTACTGTGGGCGGAAGTCCTGTCAAACCAATCATAATCACTACTGCGGCTAATCCCAAAGCTATATTTTCTTGCCCAAGACCTTTCAAACTTTCTAATTGATAACTTTCGGTCTTCAATGCTAATAAATCTATCAATAAAAAAGCAGCCAAAGTAATAAACAAATAACTTGCGGCATAAAATAAAGTAGCTTGTAAGCCAATATCGTTGTTGGCAAGAAGTCCAACAAGCATAAAGCCACCGTGAGCAATCGTAGAATAGCCAAGCATTCTTTTTATATTATTTTGCCTCAGTGCAGAAAAATTTCCAATCGTAATCGAACCCAATATGATAATTGCCAAACTTAATTGTAAAGATACCTGAAAACTTGCCGTGATTCGGATTAGTACTAATAAGGCAGTTATTTTGGGGGCAATAGATAAAAAAGATACCACGGGAGTTGGTGTAACTTCATATACATCGGGAGTCCAAAAATGAAATGGGGCCGCCGAAAGCTTAAACATTAATGCCGAAATACTCAAGAACATTGCCAAAGCGGCAATCCAAGATGGATTTTGGTTGAGGTAAGTGGTAAAAGCCAAACCATCGAAAATAAGGCTACCAGTCATTCCATATAATAAAGAAACTCCGTAAAGCATTAATGCGGAAGAAGTTGCCCCAAATAATAAATATCTGATACCTGCCTCATGATTAGTATTTGTCTTATTAAAAACAACCAAAATATAGGAACTTAACGAAACTAATTCTAAGGAAATATAGAGCATTAACCAATGATTAGTCATACTCATCAATACCAATCCCCAGATTAATCCGATAAAAATCGCATAAAACTCACTTTCTACTTGATAACCAATAAACCTAAGATGAAAAAGCACCAATATTCCTACACCAATAACCAGCAATTTGATGAAAATACTTTTTTCATCTAAATAAATCAATTCATGAAATAAAGACATTCCATTGGACAAAGCCTCTGCATGGGTCTTCCATTGGCTAAAATAAAAGCATCCGCTCAATACAAGAATGCCAAGTGTTAGATAATGTAAAGTAGCTTGAGTAGAAGTTTTATCTTTATTTTGTCCAAAACTAATTAAAGCTACCACAAGCAAAAAAGCAATACCTAGTCCAAAATCTGGTAGTAAAATCGCTGAACTGCTAAGAATATGTTGGAGTTTTTCAAGCATTAGATTAATGAATCAGGTTGAACAACAATTAAAACCTAAGTAAAAACATCTTGACAGACTCGTTGGATATGTCAAAAATCAAATTAGGGAAAATTCCAAACAATAAAGACAATGCCGCTAAGCTAAAAAGCATCGTCATTTCTCTGAAATCCAAATCACCGAGTATTTCATTATCATTGATTTTTACCTGATATTCTCCAAAAAACATCTTTTGTAAAGTCCATAAAAAATACGCTGCCGACAATACAATACCTATAGTGGCAGTCATTACTAACCAATCAGGAATTACTTTTGATTGAAAACCACCCATAAGTGTAAAAAATTCTCCAATAAATCCTGGCAAAGTAGGTAATCCTAATGCCCCGAAAAATGCTACACATACACTGACCGTAAAATAGGGCATAACATTAGACAGCCCTCTGTAATTATCAATAATTCGATTATGGGTTCTGTCATAAAGTACTCCAGCAATTAAGAATAGCATAGACGAAAGAATACCATGTCCAAACATTTGATAAACAGCACCATTGATTCCTTCCACACTGAGCGAAGCCAACCCAAGCAATACGAAGCCCATGTGAGAAACCGAAGAATAAGCAATAAGCTTTTTTAAATCTTTTTGTGCCAAAGCATTCATGGCTCCGTAGATAATTGATATAACCCCAGCACTACTAATTAATAAGGTAAATTGCGGTGCAATATCAGGGAAAATACCATAAGCAATTCTAATAAATCCATACGCCCCGATTTTAAGTAAAACTCCCGCAAGTACTACCGAAATAGGCGTAGGAGCTTCTACGTGTGCATCTGGCAACCATGTATGAAATGGGAAAGAGGGTAATTTTATACCAAAACCGATTATCAATAATACAAATGCAATAGTTCGCACAGAAAAACCAAGTATTTCTTTGGGATGACTTGGATGAAGCACACTATCTGGAATATAACTTTTAAAATCAGCTAATTGTCGAAGGTCAAAGGTATGAACAACTTTTTGCATATCCTGCGAAAATAGTACATCCTGAACAGACATTGACAAAGCTAACATCACCACTAAAATTAGGATAGAACCAACCAAAGTATAGATAAAAAACTTAATAGCGGCATACTCCCGGCGTTCCCCTCCCCAAATACCTATCAAGAAGTACATCGGAAGTAACATGAACTCGAAAAATAAGAAAAACAAGAAGAAATCCAAAGCTATAAAACAACCCACAATACTTGCATATAATAACAAATAGAGCGAAAAATATGCTTTTGAACGATGGTTTATATGGAAAGACGATAGTGTACCTATCAACATAACAATACCAGTTAGTACCAGCATTGGCAAATTAATACCATCAATTCCCAATAAATAATCAATCGACAAAACACCTAAATTTCCCAAACTCATCCTAATCCACTCCCTATGCTCGACCAACTGAAAATCGCCATTCTGTTTATCAAAAAGCGTATATACTGAGAAAATACTCAACAAATTAACCACAGTAACCAACAAAGTAATCCATTTGAATGAATCTTTGTAAGAATTTGGCAAGAAAAGTACCAAAGCAGAAGCTGCTAATGGCAAAAATATCAATGTTGAAAGTAAAAAATTATTCATAACAAATATATGTCTGTTGACCTATTTGGCTAATAACAAAATAAATATTAATAAGACAAAAACAAAGACTATCAATAAATAGCTTTGAATTTTTCCATTTTGAATTGTACGTATTCGTTCTCCAATAGTATCGACTTTATCGGCAATTGTATTTACCAAATTATCAACTAATCGTTGTTCGAACCAAACATGCCATTGAGATAATTTCAGCGTTATTTCACTACTTTTATTGACCAATTTATCAATTATATTTTGGTCGAACTTACTAAAGCCCGGACTAAGTCGAACAAGAGGTTCTACAAGATATTTTTGATATAATTCGCTCAAATAATAATTATTAAAAATAAATCTCTGCCAAAAATTAATCGGTTCATTTTTACTTAGGTCGAAATTTTCAACTTCATCTTTTGTCAAAATATAGCCTAAAATAAGAGAAATCAAAGAGAAAAGTATAGTTACATTAGCTATCCAATGATGAGAATGAACTTCAAATTTGAAAGTTTGAAAGAACCACGCCGATTCAAATGAAAATGGATTTGCAGCATAAATAAAGCCAAACGATGCCATTGCCATCACGATAATAGGTGTTTCTAATATTCCAAACTTCGACAAAACACCCAATATTGACTTTTCGATAACATCATCTTTGTCGTCCGCATCCTCGACCTTCACTATATTATTAAGCTTTTCTGTTAGGTTTTGGATAAAAGAATTAGCTCCTGAAGCAATAAATTTAAGTGGATTATTGGTTCGTTCAAAAAACACTAAATAAGTTTGTCGCATCATATAAAATGCCCCTAAACCCGCACTAATGAGACATAAAATGGCACTTATAAATTTAATTGGATGATTGTCTGCCCAAGCAAAAGTAGCAATTAGAATAGCATCTTTAGACAAAAATCCCGAAAAAAATGGAATACCCGCCAATGAGGCGGCACAAATGCTATATCCAATGAATACTAATGGGATTTTTTTTCTTAAATTCCCCATTTTCCTCATATCTTGCTCGTGATGTGTATGATGAATGACAGCTCCTGCGGCTAAAAACAAACCAGCTTTAAAAAACGCATGTGTCAGCAAATGAAATAAAGCGGCATTAACAGCCCCTACTCCCAAACCCACCACCATAAGCCCAAGTTGAGAGATTGTTGAATAAGCTAATAATTTTTTAATATCGTATTGAAATAAAGCTGATAATGCACCCAAAAACATAGTTATACTTCCGATAATTGCCATAAAATAGCGGGCATCTTCCGAAATAATAGGATAAACTCGTGCAATCATGAATATCCCAGCAGCAACCATGGTAGCTGCATGAATCAAGGCAGATACAGGTGTTGGGCCTTCCATAGCATCAGGCAGCCAAACCTGAAGCGGCAATTGTGCCGATTTTGCCATACATCCACAAAAAAGTAATATTCCAACGGTAGTTATCTCTGGGCTATTTAGAAAATCGGGGGAAAGTTTTTGTGTTTTGGCTGTTATTTCTAATAAATCAAACGTACCAAAATATCTATAAACCAAGAATAATCCAATCAAAAAGCCAATATCCCCGACTCTGTTCACTAAGAATGCTTTCATGGAAGCACGAGTAGCACTCGGTTTTTTAAACCAAAATCCCACCAAAAGATATGAACATAATCCTACTAACTCCCAAGCCATAAATAGACTTAAAAGATTACCAGAAAGCACGATTCCCAACATTGCCATGATAAACAAGTTTAAATAGGAATAATACCTACCAAAACTTTCATCGCCTTTCATGTACTTCATGGAGAAAACTTGCACCCAAAATGCAATGAATTGCACCAAAAAATACATCAAATAGGTCAAATCATTTACCAAAATACTTAATGTAAATGATTGATTACCAAGCCTAAACCACTCAAAGACAATAGAATCACCAAAAGCATCGCTAAGTCTGATTCCCAATGAAAAGAGAACCCCAACGCCATTGATTAAAATGGATAGGTAGGCTATATATTGCTCTTTCAGTTTGTTTCTTTGGGATAAAAAAAACAAAAAACCGAAAAAATAGAGGAGCAAGTTTATCAAAACAATTCTTTCTGCTGACATTGAAAGCGATTCATTTTTTGCAAATATCAAACAATAAATGCGATAAAGCAATAATTATGGTTATTTATGAGGTTTTTAATTCTTTTTACTGAATATTAGTCGAAAAGTGGCCAATTTACACCTAAAAAGAATGTTCGCTTCAATCCTGGGAAATTAGGACTTACGTAATATCCATTGGCAGGAAACCCTTGATTGACATGAGCGAATTTAAAAAATAACCGAACTTTATTGATATTAAGATTGGCAAAAATATCCACTATTGGTGTCCCCCACACAGATTGTTCATTTTGTAAATAAAATTGCCTAATCAATGGCATGTATTGGTATGCACGGTATGAGCTTCTATAAAAAATATCAACTCCTGTCTGTATTTTGAGAATTTTGGCATACCTGAAATAAACCGAAATTTGTGTATTATTAGTCCATTTAGGCATTCGAATCAGGTCGTTTCTGGAATTAGCAATCCAATAGCTTTGGTTATTGAATGCAAATTGCTTCCACTGATAAGACAAGTTTAAGCCAATTTTCAAAATATTGATAGCCCCTGACGAGAGTTGTTTCACAAGGGCATTTTCGTCGTAATAAATATAATTTTTGATAATCGAATAGTCGGCATTGGGAGAAATTATCCAATTTTTGAACTTTAAATCTGTATTGGCATAAAATTGCATCGAAAATTCATTCGTCAAATTGGTATCTACCAAAGCAACTGTTTTGTAGAAAAATTGATCGAGAATATCCGCTGGGCGGTTAATCAGTGTAAATCCCGTTCGAATCGAAGGGCTGAGATACTCTGCTTTGATTTTTAAATTTCCGATAGAATTGATTGTTCCCAACTCTGTTTCTGCATAAACCCTTCGGATACTATCTGGAAAGAAATAATTTGCCCAAGCCCCCAAATAAGTTTCATTTTTCCAATTTTTAGGATATGCTAAGTCGAATTTATTAAAAGTATAATTTCGCTGTCTGAGGTTCAAACGATAGGCAAATCCTCGGTAAATCCCTTTGATTCCAAACTTATTCTCCAACAAACGATAACGAGATTTAAGCGAAAGTGAATCGTTAGGTGTCGTAGCCGTGAAATGATATACCTGCGAACTTAGGGCGGAGTCCGTCCCGAAATTATTATCAAAGTACAAATCTCTTCTACCCTGATAATCAGCGATATAATATAACTGAAACCCATTCGCAAGCTTAAATTGTTGGTAGAGATGAAATTCGTTTCTCCAATCTCTTGCACTTGCCCCCGACAACTTTGACAAATAATTTTTATAATCGTTTAGATATTGTGTTTCAACGATTTTTGAACTATCAGATACAGGTTTTATGCCACCTTGCTCAAGTGTATAATGATTAAAATGATTATAATTACCGAGTAATGTATATTTTTGATTTTTAGAAATATAATTAATTGAATAATTTACATTCCAACTATCACTTAGTCGGTCTTCTCTGGTTTTTGGGGCCCCGAATTGTTTGGACGTAGTCAAATGCCGAACATCCAAACCCATATTGAATTGAGGATTGATATTCTGAGAATGCTTGAACCCCAATAAAGCTGTTCCACCTCCCGATTGTACATAATTAATGCCCGTATAAGGTGATTTACTATTGAAATATCGTATTTTTTTGGGGTCAAAGGCATAAAAAGAAAAACTATTGAAACCTAATTGTTGACTAATATCTTGGCGTTGCTCATAAAATAATGGACGAATAGCCGTTCCGATATTACCCAAATCTTGATGTAACCAACCTCCTTGCAGATTCGAGTCGAACCAATGGAAATTATTAAAGGTAGTATCAGGATGATATTCTTGTTTTTTATTATTCAAAATATCATCTTCCAAGATATATTTTACTGTTTTGATGCTGTAAACTTGCTTGGTGGAGTCGTCTAAAATTTGCGAAAACCCGATAAAACATTTGACTATTAATACAAATGTGAAAAATATTTTTCTATTCATTTTATTTGAAATTCATCCTTTAGCAACAAAAATATTTTTGTTTTTGCAAAATAAAGCAACAATTTACTGCTAAAACTTCGATATAGGGAAAATTTGTGTAAATTTAATGAAATAATCAAATATAAAATTTATTCAATCCATAAAATCCTCTTCAGGAGGACACCTCGTGGAGCTTCGTATATTTTTAATATTTTTTATAATTTTGTGGCAATACAATTTGAAAAATTATATGCAAGAAACACTTCTCGACACAATTCCATCTTTAGATTTATCAGATTTTACATCAGATAATAGCGAAATAAAAGCTGCTTTTGTTGAAAATTTGGGTAATGCCTTTAATACAATTGGCTTTGTTGCCATCAAAAATCATGGATTATCTGAAGAACTAAGACAAAATTTATATGCTGCTGTTCAAAAATTCTTCTATCAGCCCGATGCTTTAAAACAGAAATACGAATTTCCAGAGCTACTTGGGCAAAGAGGCTATGTGGGCAAAGGCAAAGAAACAGCCAAAGGATTTACCAAACCCGATTTGAAAGAATTTTTTCACATCGGACAACCAGACCCAATCGAAGGGATGGCTGCTAATATTTTTCCCGAAGAAGTTCCTGAATTTGAACAATATACCAAAGAAGTTTATCGCATATTTGAAAATACTGGTAAAACTTTATTGCGAGCAATTGCATTATACTTGGTATTACCCGAAGATTACTTTGAGGAAAAAGTAAAAAATGGTGATAGTATTTTGAGAGCATTGCATTATTTTCCAATCGAAAAGCCCGAATTACTACCGGAAGGTGCTGTGCGTGCCGCTGCTCATGGTGATATAAACTTGATAACTTTGTTGATGGGTGCCTCCGCTGAAGGTTTAGAAGTGCTTCGCCTCGATGGGAAATGGATTCCTGTTACAGCTTTACCCGAGCAAATCATTATTAATGTAGGAGATATGCTTGATAGATTAACGAACCATCGCTTGAAATCAACGATTCACAGAGTCGTAAATCCACCGTTGGAAAAAATGAAATTATCCCGATTTTCAATTCCATTTTTCATGCACCCTCGTGCCGATATGGATTTAACTTGCCTCGAAAGTTGTGTTTCCTCAGAATTTCCAAAAAAATACGAAAATATGACAGCCGGGGCATTTCTTTCAGAAAGATTGAGAGAATTGGGATTTAAAAAGTAAAAAACATCGACCGTACATGAGCAAAACACGACAAATAAGATATGTAATTTTCCTGAAAGATATTATCATTTTAGCTTTTACTTGCTTCGGAGGCCCTCAGATTCATTTAACAATGTTTTTGGACAGACTAGTCCGAAAACATCAATACATTACAGAGGAAGAGCTTTTGGAATTACAAGCACTTTGTCAGGTTTTGCCTGGTCCAACTTCTACACAAACCATAACCGCCATCGGATATAGATTAGGAGGAGCAACTTTAGCTTATTTAACATTATTGTTTTGGATATTACCTGGCACAATACTCATGACTTTAGCCGCTTTAGGGCTATCTTTTGTAAGTAATACCGAACTTTTGGCTTTGACAAGATTTATCAAACCGATGGGAGCAGCCTTTATTTTCTTTGCAGCATACTCAATCGGGGTGAAAGTTATAAAGACCAAAACAAGTGTTTTTTTATTGCTATTATCCACTACCGCAGCATTATTTTTTCATTCCCCTTATATCACGCCTATTTGGATATTGTTGGGTGGTATGGCTACTTCATTGAAGTTTAAAGCTCAAGAAAAATTAGAGAAAAAACCTTTTCGAGTAGAATGGTCTAATTTTATTCTTTGGCTAGCAGTCTTAGTAATATCGGCAATTTTAGGTGCATGGACACACTCCTTGCCTATCCGCTTGTTTGAGAATTTTTATCGAAACGGAAGTCTGGCATTTGGGGGCGGACATATTCTAAAACCATTGCTTTACAACGAATTTGTAGAATTTAAGCATTATTTATCTTCTGATGACTTTCTTTCAGGGTTGGCTGTTGTAGAGTTAGTACCAGGACAAGTAT
>JACCEC010696518.1_pt1 | contig 19402 bp, 13 predicted proteins | sample 7450121 | NCBI WGS metagenome assembly JACCEC01 (sample SAMN15323455, study PRJNA562643) | freshwater metagenome | isolation source: river surface water | place: USA:Blue River Watershed | collected 2017-08-18 | reverse complement strand
TACCAGTGGAAGTGTACGCGTGGAAGTAACTCCCAAAATTACTACCCAAATACCTACGGGTACGACACTTTGCAACGAATCGGTGTTCGATTTGCCTTTTACCGTCACAGGAGGGTTTGATACGGGTATTGGCTTTGAGGCGCAATTATCGGACAAAGAAGGAAATTTTGACAACAGCCGTATTGTTGGAACGGCTTCCCAAAGCCCCATAAAAGTGACTTTTCCTAGCACTCTTGAATTGAGTAATAACTACCGATTGCGCGTTAGACCTACCCAAAACGCCAAAGCGATTCTCACCGCTAGTGACACTTTTTCCCTCAAACAACGTGCCAACGCAATCCTCAGCGGCGACACTACGATTGCGTTTGGAGGAGAAGCTAAGCTAAAATTAAGCGTTCAAGGTACGTTTCCCGTGAATTATGTTCTTTCAGACAATAGTTCGGCTATTGTCTCCATCAACGCTAATAACATCTACGTAAAGCCAGCGTTAGAAACCACCTATACTCTCCAATCCATAACAAACGTATGCGGAAATGGCAACACGAGTGGTAGTGCGCGAGTAATTGTACTTTTGACGGCTATTGAGCCTATTTCTGATGAAAATATACGGGTGAGCCCCAATCCTACGCATGAAAAGCTGACGATTGAATCCAAAATTTTTGCTCAAAAATCAGGCGATTGGCAACTGTTAGACACTCAAGGGAAAATGGTCAGAAAAGGCCATTTCCGAAAAGAACCATTACAGGGAATGGAGCTTTCGTTAGAAGATGTTCCTTCGGGTACGTATTTGTTACATTTTGTGGTAGATGGGCAAACGATAATTCGTAAAGTTGTTAAACAGTAAGAAGGAGTATCGAACAGCTAACTATCAGCACTTTAGCTTTGCCTTGTGACGGCGAAGTTTGGTCACGTCCAAATAATGAAGAAAAGTATCAATCACTTCTAAATCTGCCTCAGCCCAATCAAGTTTGTGTATTTCTTCGAGGCGAATCCATTTGTATTGTTGATGCTCGGTTAGGACAATCGGTGAAGTCAACATCCGACACACATATGGGACAAGGCAAATGATACGATTTGGGTCTTCTTTATAGGTGGGGTCAAGGCGTACTCCTACTTCAATCTCCACGCTCAACTCTTCCATAATTTCACGGTGTAAGGCTTCGATTTCTGTTTCGCCTTCATCGACTTTTCCGCCAGGAAACTCCCATTTTAAAGCCAGCGACATTCCTTCCTTGCGCTGAGCCGAAAAAACGTAACCGTCTTTTTCGAAGATTGCACAGGGAACTACCACAATTTTTTTTGAATTTTCTGGTGGGATTGCCATAAAAAGCCGCTTTTTTATACAAAGTTAGTACGGAAAATCGTTTCAAACCGCTTTTTTTATCAAACGGCCACACGGTTAACAAATATTTTATAGTTTGCATCCCCGAAGCTTCCTTATTTTTAAGGATAAATCACCTTTTTTTGTATTACCACCGTATCTCCAAACCTTAAACATTATAATCTTAATTCAAACCCATGTTTACCGAAAAAGACCTCGCCCAAATTGAAAAACAGGGCATTTCGCTTGAAACTATCCAAGAGCAAATTTCTCATTTTGAAACAGGTTTTCCTTTTTTAAAAGTTCTCAAGGCCGCTACCGTAGGTGATGGAATCGTACGCGTGAGCGAAGAAGAAAGCACCGCCCTCGTCGACGAATTTGACGCACAGGCCAAAAACGTTTCGCTGTTGAAGTTTGTCCCAGCTTCGGGAGCTGCCACGCGGATGTTTAAATCGCTTTTTGCCTTCAAAGACGAAGGTAAAAGTGATAAGTCTATCCCAGAATTTAGCGAGCGTATTCGTGACTTTGCCTTTTTTGAAGACCTCAAAGCAGCTATGGCCAACAATGATAGCGACATTGAAAGTGCCATTGCTGACGGCAACTACCAACAACTCGCCGATTACTTATTGAGTGGGAAAGGGCTAGATTACGGCAACCTTCCTAAAGGTTTGTTAAAATTTCACAACTACGATGAAGGCGCCCGCACGCCCGTAGAAGAGCATCTAGTAGAAGGTGCCAACTACGCCAATGCCAATGGAATAGTACGCCTGCATTTTACTGTATCGCCTGAGCACCGTAGCCGCTTCGAAGCACTGATTGAGGCTGTAAAACCTGCTTTTGAAGCACAATACAACGTTACTTACGAAGTGAGTTTCTCGGAGCAAAAACCCTCTACCGATACCATTTCGGTGAACATTGACAACACACCTTTCCGCAATGCCGACGATAGCTTGTTGTTCCGTCCTGCGGGGCACGGAGCGCTTTTGGCCAACCTAAACGACCAAGACGGTGACGTGGTTTTTATCAAAAACATTGATAACGTCGTGCCTGATACCCTCAAAGAAACCACCTTCATTTATAAGAAAGTCCTTGGGGCATTGTTGTTGAAATACCGCCAACAAATTTTTGATTTCTTGGCTCGCATCGAAGCAGGCGAAAACAGCGATGCCCTAATCAGCGAACTGTCGGAGTTTTACGAAAAAACAATGTTTACGCAACCTACCAACGATTTCTGGACGCTTTCGAACACCGAAAAACTCGCTTATTTTGCCATGAAGCTCGACCGTCCTGTACGTTTGTGCGGAATGGTAAAAAATGTGGGAGAGCCTGGTGGTGGCCCTTTCTGGGCCGCCAATCCCGATGGTACGACCTCGCTTCAAGTAGTAGAATCGGCGCAAATCGACATGGGCGATGCCGCTCAAAAAGCGCTCTTCGACACTGCAACGCACTTCAACCCGGTTGATTTGGTATGCTCGCTTCGTGGATACAAGGGCAAGAAATTCGACTTGATGCAATTCCGGGATTCAAATACGGGTTTTATTACCCAAAAATCAAAAGACGGAAAAGACCTCAAAGCTCAAGAACTTCCAGGGCTTTGGAACGGCTCGATGTCTGACTGGAATACGGTATTTGTGGAAGTGCCGCTCATTACCTTCAACCCCGTCAAAACCGTCAACGATTTGCTACGTAAAGAGCACCAAGCATAAAAGGTTTTGCTCTCCTTTTTTAGCCCCCTTCTGAACAGTTTTCTGCATCAGGGAGGGGTACTTTTTTTGTTATTGTTTCAACAGTTTACGTTCAATCCATTTATCCCCTACTTTTATTCGAAGGAAATACCGTCCAAGTGGCAAGGTTTGGGTATTAATTTCGTCTCGGTATTCGCCTACAGCCCACTGACAGCTTTGGTACAAACGCCCTTGTGTGTCAACAAGTTGCCACTCGGTCGCAGTAGGAATGTCGATAGTTAGCCGTAGTCGGTCAGTCAATGGATTAGGCCCTACAATAATTTTTTCGTACTCTTCTTCCATCCCCGTAATCAACACATTGGCTGTCACGCTACCCGATACCGTACCCGTTCCGCACGGGTTACTCACCAAAGTGAGGGTGTAAGTCGTTGGTAAAGTTGGGGTGACAGTAACCAAAACGGGGGTTTCGTTCGTTGTACCTGTCGTATTATCCGACATAGTGTAGGTCCAAGGGGCATTGCCCGTAAACTGAATCACCAGCAATAGTTCATCCCCGGGCTTGAGCGGTGTTGCTATGCCCCCACTCAGGGCAGCCGTAGGGCGGCGTCCAAGTAAAAAAGGCGAAGAAGGCGAAGAAGTAATGTCAGTGCTACCTACAACAACCACACGTATACGGTACCCACTGCCATTAGGAATCACAGGCATAGTAGCGGCAATCGGGCTACGAATTCCTGTACCGATAGCGATAGGATTGAAAAAATTGCCTAGACTGTCTGATAATTGCGCTTGAAATACGGTATTGATAGGTAATGTACCACCACCAATTGAAAATTTCACTTCAAAATCCTTACCGCTACAAACTCCTGAAGTACTGTTTTCAGTAATCACTCTCGGAATCACTTTCACCGTCGCGCTTCCTGTTACTGTACCTTCTCCGCACGAATTCCGAACCGAAGTGAGTTGATAAACCGTTGTTTGTGTAGGTCTTACAGCTACTTGGGCAAGGTTGTCACTTGAGATTGCAGAAGTTCCGTCTGATAGTATCAGCGACCAGGGTCCATCACCCGTTAATGTCACTGGCAAGGTAGTGGACTCCCCAAAGTTGACCGAAGCAGTTCCCGACAAAGTAGCTGTCGGACGAACTTTAATGGTAAAAGCGGCACTGCTAATTGATGATGAAGTAGCACTTGCCACCACACGCAAACGATATCCAGCCCCAAAAGCCACGTTGGTGGGAATAGAAATCGTAATAGGGTTATTCATACTTACAGCAAGCGTGCGCGGAGCAGTAAAAGCACCTGTGGCATCCGAAAGTTGCGCAGTATATGCTACCGCACTCTCGAAAGCCCCAGTCACAACAAAGGGTAAATTAATCACACTTCCCACACAAACAGCGTCCAAAGCCACATCGGCAACACTGACACGTGGGGTTACTTTCACTTGAGCCGTGCTGGTAGGTACAGGGCCTGTTCCGCAGCTATTTTGCACCGATTTGAGCGAATACGTCGTCGTCGTTGTTGGGCTTACTGTGACTTGGGTAGGGGTTGTACTAACGGTTCCTGTTTGGTCATTCGATAAAACATAAGTCCAAGGCCCTTCGCCCGTAAACCCAATGGTTAATTTCGTACTTTCTCCTACCCCAATGGTCGTACTACCACTCAAAGTAGCCGTAGGGAGCGCTTTTATCGCAAAAACTCCACTACTTATGGGTGCTGAGGCCGAACTTGCTACTACCCTCACTTTATAGTTTTTTCCTGCCAACGACGTCGTCGGGAATGTTACTTGAACAGGGCTAGCACTACCTGTTCCAATGGTAACAGGGTTGGTAAAACTTCCCGTTGAGTCTGACAACTGAGCTGTATAGGTAATAGCTCCCGTCGCTTCAAAAGTACCTATCGAAGAAAACGCCACCGTGGCCGTCGAACCAGCACATACGGTAGTAGACACAAAAGAAGTTGTAATCACTGGCAATACTCGAACCCGTGCACTGCCCGATACGGTTCCTGCTCCACAGATATTGCTTACGGATTGGAGTGCGTAGGTAGTAGTAACAACAGGCTGAACAATTCCTTTGAGAGGATTCGTTAGGGTGGTCCCCGTATTGGTATTGGTACTCGTAAAGGTGTATGTCCAAGGGCCATTTCCAGTAAAAGCAACCGTGAGCGTGGCCGTACCGCCGTAATTGATGGTGGTATCTCCCGAAAGTACGGCCGTAGGGCGTCGAAGCAACGTAAAAATAGCCGTCGGGGTCGATGTCACCCCTGTTGTATCAGCAACTACTCGCAAACGATACTCCCCCGCAGGGGTCGTCGCTGGGAGGACAACCGACACAGGGCTCGCAGTCCCTGAACCTAGAACTATTGGGCTCGTAAACGTCCCGCCTGAACCCGACAATTGAACGGTATAGGTACGTTTGGTGGGGTTGGGCATATTGGACGTAGTAAACACGACAGGCACAGTAATGCCCGCACAAGCAGTTCCACCACTCACATTTGTTGTGGTAATCGTTGGACTTTGAGCCCACGCATTTACCGCCAAAAACAATAGAATCCCGATTTTTTCAAACAATCTCATAAAGCGCAAGTCTATTAATTGTCTTATGCTAAAATTATGACATAGCTACACAACAATACCTTCTCTTTGTAGTTTTCTATCAAGCAAATATACAAGACCTTAAGCGAGAAATTTGTATTTTCGCCCCAATTATGAAAAGTCATGTCCATTCGGATAAAAAACCTTACTAAACTATACGGCCTCCAAAAAGCCGTCAATGATATTAGCTTCGAAGTGAAGCCAGGGGAAATTATGGGGTTTTTAGGCCCCAACGGGGCAGGGAAATCAACCACAATGAAAATAACAACGGGTTACTTAAACGCAACCAGCGGAAGCGTAGATGTATGTGGATTCGACGTGGCCAGCCAATCCATGGAGGTGCGGCGGTCGATAGGTTATTTGCCTGAGCACAACCCCCTTTATACGGATATGTACATCAAGGAGTTTTTACGATTTATTGGGGCTTTGTATGGCCTTAAAAGTGATAAACTCAGCCAACGAGTGGGCGAAATGGTGGAAATATGTGGCTTAGGGCTAGAGCAAAACAAAAAAATTGGACAATTGTCCAAAGGGTACCGTCAGCGCGTCGGATTAGCACAAGCCCTGATTCACAACCCTCCTGTGCTTATTTTGGACGAAGCAACCACGGGCTTAGACCCCAACCAAATTCTTGAAATTCGTACGCTCATCAAAACGGCTGGTAAAGAAAAAACGGTTCTTTTTTCTTCGCACATTATGCAAGAAGTAGAAGCCATTTGCGACCGTGCCGTCATCATCAATCGTGGACAAGTAGTCGCCGACCGCTCACTTTCAGACTTCCGCAGTGGAGGCAAATCCTTGGAAGAAGTGTTCCACGAACTAACTATGCAATAGCCTTTCGTTTTTTTCGTTTTTGCAACAGAACTATTCTCTTGAACGTAATCTCTTTTGAACGTTTTTTTATATCTGAAACTATGAGAAAATCATTTTTGGCGTTGGTCGTGGCTTCCTTATGGACATTTACCGCCGCTGCCCAAACCGCCAACCCTGACGCTCCGCCGCCGCCAGTACGCCCCAATGATGGGCCCATTAAAGTACTGGATGCTCCACCACGCAAGCAAGAAGACCAACGGCCTCCTTCGGCTTTAGACCGACTTCGGTTGGGAGGTAGCATTGGACCGCTTTCGTTTGGTACTGTAACTAGCATTGGCGTTTCGCCCGTAGCGGGTTATCAAGTGACTAATCGCCTTTCGCTAGGGGGAGGATTTACGTACCAATATACTCAACTTCGCTATTCATCGACTTCTAAAAGTAGCTACGATAATTACGGCGGGCGCGTATTTGGGATGTTTAATGTCTATGAAAGTATCAACTTAAACGCTGAGTATGAATCGCTAAACGTGCAGTACCGCGATCATAACGCCAGTGGCGTACGTCGCCGTACGTGGATAAATTCGGCCATGGTGGGGGCTTCTTATTCTACCCCCGTTGGTGGGCGCTTTGTTCGTGCATTTAACCTCATGTTGTTGTACAATTTGAGTTACAACAATTTGGTAAACCCTTCGTATCCAGCCGAAAACATTTATCCTACGTCCAGTCCATTGGTGATTCGGGCAGTATTATTTTAATGTTTTTGAAGGTCGAGGGTAACGTGCAGAGTTTACTTTTTATTCGATATTCTGCACTTTACCCTTGACCTTTACTCTTTCACAGCAGTAAACTGCGTAAGGCGATGCCCCATTTTATCGCGTTTTGTTTTTAAATACCCTTCATTGTGCTCATTAGCAGGCATTTCGATGGGTACACAATCAATGATTTCCAGTCCGTAGCCTATCAATCCCGCGCGTTTTTTAGGGTTATTTGAAATGAGTTTGATTTTGCGTAATCCCAAATCACGCAAAATTTGCGCTCCTACGCCATAGTCGCGCTCGTCCATTTTGAAACCAAGAGCAAGATTAGCATCGACCGTATCTAACCCGTTTTCTTGTAGCTTATAGGCTTTCAGTTTATTGATAAGCCCAATACCCCGCCCTTCTTGATTCATGTACACGACCACGCCTTTGCCTGCACGCTCCACCATTTCCATCGACGCGTGCAATTGCGGCCCACAATCGCAACGGCATGAACCAAAAATATCACCCGTCACGCACGATGAATGTACGCGAACTAATACCGGTTCATCTTTTTCCCACGAACCTTTAATAAGGGCTAAGTGCAACTCGTCGGTATGAATTTGGCGGAAGGCAATCATATCAAAATGCCCCCACTCGGTTGGCATATCAACGGCGATTTCGCGCTTGATAAGTGTCTCTTTTTGAAGGCGATACTCAATCAAATCTTTGATAGATACTAACTTCATATCAAACTTATCGGCCAATTCGCGAAGTTGTGGCAAACGCGCCATCGTACCGTCTTCGTTCAAAATCTCAATGAGCACCCCTGCAGGCTTTAATCCTGCCAAACGCGCAAAATCAATGGCAGCTTCGGTATGCCCCGTCCGGCGAAGTACGCCTCCCGGCATGGCTCGGAGTGGGAAAATATGCCCAGGGCGGCCTAGTTCTTCAGGTCGAATGTTAGGATCCACCAAGGCTTGAATGGTTTTGGAGCGGTCAGCGGCGGAAATACCTGTTGTACAGCCGTGTCCCAACAAATCAACCGAAACCGTAAACGGCGTCTCGTGCGTAGAAGTGTTGTCTCCCACCATCATTTTGAGACCCAATTCCTCGCAACGCTCCACGGTAAGCGGGGCACACATCAGTCCTCGCCCTTCTTTTACCATAAAGTTCACCATTTCGGGGGTAGTCATTTCGGCCGCACAAATAAAGTCTCCTTCGTTTTCGCGGTCTTCATCATCTACCACAATGATGATTTTTCCTGCCCGAATGTCTTCAATTGCCGATTCAATGGTATCGAGCTTGATGGAATTGGTATTATTATTGCTATCCATGTATCAATTAAAAATAGTTTGCCAAAAACAACGTTTTATGTTTACGATTAAGTGTTGTACGTATTATTCTTTTTGTGGTAAGTTTTTTAGTAAAACAACCTTCCGCAAAGATACGTTCTTTGGGGAGAAGGAAATCGGAAATCATAAATCTATGAAATCATCTCTTGTACTTTTTTTCTTGTTGGTAAGCACTAGCACATGGGGGCAAGATTGGTGCGACCCTACCAAACGTCCGAGTAGCAGCCAGTTAAAAGACGGGGGGAGTTTCACCATTAAAGGTACTGTTGCGGGTTCTAGCTCGGGTTGTATACCTCTTGCTATCAACGTAGAAAGTTCTGACAGTGCTCCATTTTATATTTTTGATTACAAGGGAGGCCCACCTAATATTAATAGCAATACAAAAAGCTATCTCTATACAAAGATTGGTCGCTACGTAATTATGCAGTTATCACAGGGCAGTAATGGTAGTCTCATCAAATGTCAAATGATTGAGGCCTTTGCCGCCCCCAATTTTAAGATTCAAACTTGCAGTGGGCGCAAAGTTCAAGTAACCGTCGCCGACGACTCTACAACCAAGGGCTACAATTCGTTCATTGTCAACTTTGGTGTAGGTATCAAAAACGACACCCTCACCAAAGCCAACCCTACCACTTCCTACGTTTATCCCTCTACAACCAATACCGCTACAGTGTCCGTTATAGGCGTTACGACGGGAGGTACTTTATTAAGTAATTGTAAAAAAGATACGACCTTTATTCTAAATTCGACCAATTTATCAAATATCTCCATACGCAAAGTCACTACTCGCCCCGATGGTGCTGTGGATATATTGGTAAAAAGCTCGGCAGGTATAAAAGCAGATGTTCAGATAGATGAAGATGCTACGGGAACGTTTAAAAATACGGGACAAACAGCCACGACCACTGATACCACAACCATCACGATACGGAACATCAATACGGCTCAAAAACAATATTGCTTTCGTTTGAGTGCCAACGACGGCTGCAATAATACATCCACTACCTCCAACGTAGTATGCGCTACTCACCTCGAAGTCAAAGCGGAAGACCAACAAAACGTACTGAATTGGAAAGAATACCCGCAAGCGTCTAATTTCCAAAACTATCGTATCAATCTTAATGGTGCACCTAGACCTTTCATCCTTAATCGTACCACAACGACACAACCCGACCCCAATGTTACTTGCGGAAACCAATATTGTTATCAAATAATCGTCTCTCTTGCGGGGGGGGCGGAGTCTGTATCTCAGTTACGTTGTGTAAAGGCCATTTCGAATGTCATTCCAGGTAAAATCACGAGTGCCGTAGCCTCTGTGCTAGAAGACGAACAAAAAGTGGAAGTACGGGTCAATCCACCCGCCGTAGGAAGTAGCCCTGTTAAATTTAAGACCATCTTTACGAGAGCCGACAACGGGAGCAATGATTATAAAGAGGTCGCAATCGTTGATAACGGCATATCTTTCATTGACCCCAACACCAACCCTAATACCCAATCGTACTGCTACAAGATTCAATACGAAAACAGCTGTGGTAAGCGTTCTGATCCAAGTGAACCTGTTTGTTCCATTCATGTGTATTCTAGGAATGCGTCAACCATTGACTGGACGCCCGAATCCCCCTTTTTGGTTCCTGTGCGTTCATATAGCCTTGAAATAATTGATGAAAATGGCGACCCTAAAGCTCAATTTAATTTAGGCGGCAATACGACCTTTGACCCAAGTGCTTCTAACCCTGACCAACAGCTCTTCAAATACCGAATCTTAGCTTATCCTGAAGGTAGCGCAGGTACCTTGAGCTATTCCAACTACTTTGTTTTTGTCAAAGGGTCGCTTGTTTTCATCCCTGATGCTTTTTCACCCAATAAAGACGCTATCAATGACCTTTTTGCTGTGCGAGGGCAGTTTATAGAAACATCTAGGCTTATTGTGTATAACCGCTGGGGGCAGCCCATTTTTGAGTCAGACGATGCCATCAAAAAAGGCTGGGACGGCCAATTAAACGGCCAAATTGCCCCCGAAGGATCGTACGTGTATCGGGTCGAAATAAAAGATTTTCTTGGCAAAAACTTTGTCAAAGTAGGCATTTTCTTACTTACACGCTAGGGCTCGATACCGCTGTTCAAAATCGTTTTTAGGTGGTATTGAACCCTTCTCCCTAACATACCTCCACCAAAGAGAGACTATGCACATGCATCATGCCTTGGCACGTCTTGCGTTCATCGGGAGTAAGAAGTTTTACAAAAGCCCTCATCCTCTTGCAACGTACCTATCCCTTTTCACGTAAACTTCATTGACACCGATACCTCTAGGCTCATCCTCTAATATCTCTATGAAAATGATTCGTTTCACACTTTTTGTGGCATTTATGGCTTTTTTGGTTACCTCCTGCAAAGACAAAGTGCAAGAAGTAGACCCAAGTAATGGTACTGCCAAAACCGCCAATCCCGACTGGAGCGCCGAGTCACACAGCGGTGATGGCAGTCCAAATTATGACATTGTATTTCCTCAAAGTCAAGTCAATACGCTCGAAATTACGATGACGGCCTCCGACTGGACTGCTATCAAAACCGACATGCAAACCCTCACAGGCACTGCCTTTGGGACACGTAAGAGTGGTACACAAGGCGGTGCACCTGGTGCAGGAAATCCCCCCAACGGAGGTGGCCTCAATCTCATTGGGGGCGACCCAATTTATGTAGCAACTACCCTAAAATTCAAGGGGAAAACCTGGAACAAGGTAGGGTTTCGCCTCAAAGGCAACTCCAGCCTTTCGTCGACCTGGGGAGCAGGTATTTACAAACTTCCTTTTCGGTTAAAATTTGATGAATTTGAAGATAAATACCCCGAAATTAACGACCAACGTTTATACGGCTTCAAGGAACTCTCGATGTCGCCCGCATTTTCAGACAACTCACTGATTCGAGAAAAAGTAGTAGCTGATATTTTCCGAATGGGCGGAGTAGCCGCAGCCCGAACGGCGTTTTATAAAGTATATATCGACTTCGGCGAAGGCGCCAAGTACTGTGGGGTCTATACCATGGTAGAAATCATTGACGATACGATGGTAAAAGACCAGTTTGGAGAAAAGAAGGGGAATATTTACAAGCCTGAATCGACCTTTCAGACGTTTGTTCAATCAAAATTTGAAAAGAAAAACAACGAAACTGCGGCAGATTACAGCGATGTTCAGGCGTTTGTCACGGCACTCAACAGCACCGACCGCACGACCAATGCTGCTCAATGGCGCGCCAACCTCGAAAAAACCTTCAACGTCGACAAGTACCTAAAGTATTTAGCCATCAACAACACCATCGTCAATTGGGATTCGTACGGAGCGATGGCGCACAATTATTACCTGTATAATTCACCTACCAACAAATTGACGTGGATTCCGTGGGATCACAATATGTCGATGACCAGCTCGGCAACGGGAGGCGGCCCGGGTCGTTCGGCCGTATCGTTGGCCATGACCGAAGTAGGTACGGGCTGGCCGCTTATTAGTAACGTTGCTGCCGACCCCGTTTATTACACCAAGTACAAACAGTATGTGCGTTCGTTTGCAGATAATGTTTTCACCAATGCTAAAATGAACGAATTGTTTGAAAAATACACGACGCTGATTACTCCGTACGTGACTGGCACCGAAAAAGAAGTTTCACCTTACACCAATCTCACAAGTACTGCCGCATTTACGTCATCATTGGCAGAGCTAAAGCAACACGTTACTACTCGAAACCAAGCTGTTAATAATTTTCTCAAATGACAGCAAAGGTAAACGCATTCAAACTAAAAAATACCGCTACGACGATTGATGAGCTGTTTGCCTACATCAGACAACAAGCTGCTGATTTTGAGCCCATTTCACTAGACAAAATGGACAGTGTAAAGCTCCTGAACCGTACCGATGCTAAGTTTTTGATTCCGTTGGAAATATTTTCGGTTATCCTGACCGATTTACTTCCTCACTACCGTATCTTGGAGGTAAATGGCTTGCGATTGGCCGACTACGAAACGCTATATTTTGATACCAAATCGTTGCAGCTTTACCACGAACATCAGTCGGGCAGGTTGAATCGCTACAAAATCCGTCAGCGCAATTATGTACAATCTAACCTCATTTTTACAGAGGTGAAATTTAAGAACAACAAAGGGCGGACGATTAAGACGCGGGTTCGGCAACAAGTGCTACCAGGGGAAATGATGGACGACCACGTTTGTAATTTTTTACAATGCCAAACCCCTTTTAAAGTTACTGATTTACAACCTGTTTTGTGGGTAGACTATACCCGCTTGACTCTGGTGAGCACAACCACCGCCGAGCGGCTAACCCTCGACTTGAATCTAACTTTTCGCAACGATAAAATGAGCAAAAATTACGCTCCCGTAGTTATAGCTGAGGTCAAACAAGAATCACTGAAACACTCTTTTTTCTTAGATTTAATGAAAAAATACAAGCTTCGGGAGGGCTCGATTAGCAAATACTGCTTGGGTATTATTAGTCTTTATCACCACGTAAAATACAATCGTTTTAAATTAAAACTCAATCATTTACACAAAATAGCGTATGCTTTTTCTCCAAGAACTCACTACACCTAACACCTTTGAGTGGTTTAATAAATTACCAGAAAAGTTTTTTGTACGTTTACTCGTTGATGTGCTTACGACTACCATCCTCATACGCCTCATTTATTACCGTATTTACCGCCGCACCGACTTATTTTTGACATTTTTTGGGTTTAACTTCGTGATTTTTCTCATCACGTATTTACTCAACAAAGTGCAAATGTCGATGGGAGCAGCTTTCGGACTTTTTGCGATTTTTTCGATGTTACGCTACCGTACTGAAGGGCTCTCGGCCAAAGATATGACGTACTTGTTTATTGTGATTTCGGTGGGTTTGATTTCGGCCATTGTCAAAGGTAGCTGGGACGAATTGGGTCTTGTGAATGGGATGATTTTATTGGTGGTGTGGCTTTTGGAAGGAAATTTGCTTATCAAAAGAGAGTTGACCAAAACCATTCAATACGACCGCATCGAGCTCATTACGCCCGAGCGTCACGAAGAATTATTAGAAGACTTGCGCGTCCGTACGGGCTTAGCTTTACACCGTGTAGAAGTACAGGAGATGGATTTTTTAAAAGACTCTGCCCTCATTATGATTTTTTATTACCAAGGAACGGTGAAAAATTAAGTAATAAGGGTTGCTCACAACCCGACCAAAGACGAACAAATGGCAAAACCTAAACCAAAAACCATCAAAAAAATGAAAAAAATAGCAATCGCAGCCTTCGTATTTTTACCGTTTTTGGGTCAGGCTCAAGCGACGGACATTGGTTTGTGGTCAGGAGTAGGTGTGGAGAAAAAAATCACTAAATCGTTATCGGTCAATGTAAATACCCAATTACGTTTTACCGACAATATCTCTATTTTACGGGTGTATTTGGGCGAGGCAGGAGTTTCGTATAAACTCAACAAGCACTGGGAAGTGAGTGGTTATTACCGCTTTATTGGTCGTCGTAAGAGAAATGATAACAAAACAGGCTACGAATACCGCCCCTATCACCGTTTTTATGCAGATATTGCCTACGACCATAAAATTTGGAAGTTGAAGTTTGATTACCGTTTACGGTACCAAAATCAATTTATGGATGACAATAGTGGTCTCGAAAACGACAAAAGCTATGTGCGTAACAAATTTGAGGTATCCTATCCCAACAAATCGCGTTTTACCCCTTACGTTTCGACGGACTTGTTTTATCAGCTAGGCGGAATTGGTTTTGACCAAATGCGAAACAAAGGCGGAATTGAAATCGAAATTAATAAACGCAACAAAATCGACATCTCAGGCTTCACCGATTACCAGCTTCAAGGCAGCCAAGAGAACCGGTTCTTAATTGGGGTTTCTTACAAAGTAAAATTGTAATAAAGCGCGCGGACTCGCGCGCTTTATTACAATTAGGAGTTACGTCCTGACACTCGCTCTCCAATGATGCGCAAGCCATCGAGGGTAAGACTGCGGTTTACTTCTACAAACTCTCCGTGAAGGGTATCAATAATCGACGAAAGCCCGCCCGTTGCTAAGGCAATGCAGTCGCCGTCGAGCTCCCGCCGAATCCGTGTAATCATTCCCCGCACTAAGTTCTCGTAGCCAAGCAATATCCCCGCTTGAATCGCGTGCGTGGTGTTTTTCCCAATGGCCGACTCGGGCAATTTGAGGGGTACTTCGGGGAGTTGAGCTGTGTTTGAAAACAAGGCTTTTACGGCCGTTTTTAACCCTGGCGCAATGGCCACCCCCAAAATTCGCCCATCGCCCGACACCGTGGTAAACGTAAGCGCCGTACCAAAATCCACTACTACCGCATTGCGTCCATACTTGGAGTAAGCCGCTACCGCATTGGCCACCAAGTCGCTACCTATTTCGTGCGGATGGTCAATTTCTACTTTTAATTCAGGATAAACTTCTGGCCCTACCACCACGGGCGGCATCCCAAAGAGCCCCGATAACATGATACGCAAAATGGGCGTCAAGGGGGGTACAACACTGCTCAAAACGGTAGTACGCACCTCCGAAATCGACAAGTTAGCTTCCAAAAAATGAAGGCGAAGTTTGGTTTCAAAGTGAGGCACCCCTTCATCCATAAGTGAACGAACCCGAAAAATATGCGTCCATTCATCGTTTTGCCATACGCCAAAAACGGTGTCTGTATTGCCTACATCAACGGCTAAAAGCATGATACATTTGAGGTTAGAATGATTGAAATTTGCAAGTGGATTTCATCCAAAATAGCTCATAGGTTATGAACGAGTACCCAATATTTTGTTTTCTTTTTTCGTTCTGTTTTTATTGGTTCTTCTCAAAGAACCTTTATTTTGTAAAACAATAACTAACCAATGATGACGTTAAACCTTTTTTAGGAATAAAACTCAACTAACAATCAGTCGTTTTCACTCAAAAAGGTCAATCTTATACTAGCGTCTTTAGAATTTAACCGCTTTCAATTTATGCGCAAATTAAGCGTTTTTTTATCCTTGTTCGTCCCTTGTATTGGATTTACCCAAGCCTTACCCGATTGGGAAAACCCTGCTGTCATTAGTAGAAATACCGAACGCCCTCATACGACGATTGTTCCCTATAGCGACGAAGCCTCCGCTCTTAAATTTGACCGCGCGGCTTCTCCTTATGTCAAATCCCTCAACGGCACATGGAAATTCAAATGGGTGTCGCATCCTTCAAAGGTCTCTGGCGATTTTTTCCAACAAAATATCAATACGTCAACTTGGGATGACTTACCCGTTCCGTCCAATTGGCAAGTGGTAGGTGCTCGTGAGGGGCGTCCTTACGACCGCCCTATTTTTTCCAATATCAAGCACCCGTTCCCTCCGTCTCCGCCACGTATCACAAGCGACACCAACTCCGTCGGGTTGTACCGCACCCAATTTAACCTTCCCGCTAACTGGCAAGGCCGCGACATTTTCTTGCATTTTGCAGGGGTTCAGTCGGCTTGTTACGTTTGGGTCAACGGCCTCCAAGTAGGCTACCACGAAGACGGCATGACTCCCGCTGAGTTTAATATTACCAAATACTTGCGCGGTGGCGATAATCAGCTGACGGTTCAGGTCATCAACTGGTCGGACGGTAGCTATCTCGAAGACCAAGATTTTTGGCGTATATCGGGGATATTTCGCGATGTCTATCTTTATGCCACGCCCACCATTCACATTCGCGATTACTACGTAGTGACCGATTTGGACGATAATTACCAAAATGCTACGCTAAAGATCACAGCTTTTGTTAAAAATTTTTCGTCTCAAGTACAAGATAAATACCAGATTAAGTTCAAGCTCTACGACCTTTCTGGCCGCCTTATGCAAAACGATTTGGTAAAAAATGTGCCAATGATGGACCCCAAAGACGAGTCGTACCTGAGCTTAAATGTGCCCATTACTTCCCCAGCTTTATGGAGTGCCGAAACCCCTAATTTGTACAAATTGCTCATTCAAGTAGTGGATGGCGAAGGGCGCACCGCCGAAGTATTGAGTACTCGTGTTGGTTTCCGTGAAGTGAATCTTCGCAATGGTCAGCTATTGGTCAATGGTAAAGCGGTGAAATTTAAAGGAGTTAATCGCCATGAGTTTGATCCGAACACAGGCCGTGTTATGAGCCGCGAGTCAATGATTAAAGACATTGTGTTGATGAAACAGCATAATATCAATGCCGTTCGTAGCTCGCATTATCCCAACGACCCGCTTTGGTACGACTTGTGCGACGAATACGGCCTGTACGTCATCGATGAAGCCAACATTGAAAGCCACGAGCTTTGGCAACAAAAAGGAATTATTTTAGCCGCCAATGCCGACTGGAAAGACGCCTTTGTAGCCCGTGGGAAAGCCATGGTAGAGCGCGATAAAAACCACCCATCTATCGTTATATGGTCGCTTGGAAACGAGTCGGGTATGGGAGCAAACTTTGATAGCATGGCTGAGATTATCCGCCTCATCGACCCTAGCCGCCCGCTGCATTACGAAGGCCGTTCCAACTATCCTAAAACCTTTGAAGACGTAGATCAGCCCGTTACCAAATTCGACATCAACGGCACGATGTACCCTTCGGTCAAAGTAATGGAAGCTTTGGCTCAAAAAGACCCCAACCGCCCGCTAATCATCTGCGAATACGCCCACTCAATGGGAAACAGTGTAGGAAATTTGAGCGACTACTGGGAGCTTATTGACAAAAACCCTCGAATGCAAGGTGGATTTTTGTGGGATTGGGTAGACCAAGGCTTAACACTTAAAGACAAAGCAGGAAATTGGTACATCTCTCACATTAACCGCATTGATGGCGCCAATGCTGGCGATGGCTTGGTTAACCCCGACCGAACTCCTCAACCCGAAATCAATGAGGTAAAACACGTATATCAATACATCAAGTTTTCGCCAAAAGATACACTTTCGGCCCAAAATCAGGCCATTACGATTCAGAACACCTACAACTTCTTGAGTTTAAAGCCGTTTAAGTTAACGTGGCAGCTCCTCGAAAACGGCAAAGTCATTCAAAAAGGCGACATTAACGACCTGAATGCTACTCCTGGCGCCCAACAGTCACTTTTTATTCCTTATTCAATGCCCGCATCGGGTGGAGAGTATTTTCTCAACTTGAGCGTTAAACTCAAAGAAAATACCCCTTGGGCTCAAGCAGGGCACGAGGTCGCTTTTCAACAACTTTATCTCAAAAATAACTACCCAGCGTCCAAAACGGTTGTAACATGGCCAGCCACCTCGACGGTCAAGGTCGGGTTGGTACGGGGTGGAGGAATTCAGTTGACCAATCCACAATTCATAATCGTTTTCGACCGTAAAGTGGCGGGGATAAGTTCCTTTATTTATAAAAATCGTGAGTTCATTACCAAACCGCTCCAGCCTAACTTCTGGAGAGTACCTACTGACAACGATGAAGGAGGAGGGAAATCAGCTTTTGCCGCCCGTTGGAGAACCGCAGGACTCGATAGTCTCCGCCGTTTAGGCACCGACATACGGATTGAGCAAGTAAGCCCTTCGGTAGCAAAAGTGCATACACAAAGTACGTGGGGAGGCCGTTCGGGAGTGAATTTAGTCGTAAAAACCACTTACACCGTGTATGGTTCGGGAGACGTCGATGTAAAAAATACCATTACAGTCAACGGCAACAATGTACCGCCGTTGCCTAAAGTGGGGATGCAAATGCAACTTCCTGCTTCGTTCCGCAATCTTATGTGGTACGGGCGTGGGCCATTTGAAAGCTACCCCGACCGCCTTTCGGCAGCGCAAGTTGGTCAGTACAGTGGAACCGTTGCGAGCCAACATTTCCCGTACATCATGGCGCAAGAAAATGGCAACAAAAGCGAAGTACGCTGGGCCGCAGTGACTGACTCTGTTGGTTTTGGATTAGCCATCATGGGTAGTCCAACGTTTAACTTCAGCGCTCATGACTATACAGACGCCGACCTGTTGGCCTCTAAAATTACGCAACAGCTTCCCCGTGGGTATGTAAGTGTGTTGAACTTCGACCATAAAATAATGGGGCTAGGTGGGGATGATAGTTGGACGCCACGTACTCACACTGAGTATCTTTTGACGAATAAAGAATATTCATATTCGTTCCGTTTACGACCGTTTGATGCGAGTACTCCGCTAACTTCTATTACGCAATCGGCACTTCCAGAAATGACTGCTCAATCGCAAGCCGCTTCCGAATTAGGCGCACCTGCCTCAATTATCAAAGAAGAATCGTCAGGAAAAGCCGCGCTTGATGCCCAGGAAGCGGCCATTCGTAAAGCTGAGGCACGCAAGTACAACAAGAAAAAAAGCTCTCGAAGAAAACCAACGCCTAAAAAGAAGAGTAAAAAATAGGAGATTGGTCGGGTTGTGAGCAACCCGACCAATCTCTTAATAGCTCAAAATTGTGAACTCTGTGCGGCGGTTCTTTTGGTGTTCTTCCTCAGTTTGTGCTTTTGTAATAATCAAGCGCGTTTCTCCATAACCTTTGGCCACCAATCGGTCTTTTTCGATCCCTTTTGACACGATATAATCAACGGCCGACTGCGCACGGTTTTGTGAAAGTTTGTTGTTGTACGCATCCGACGAACGGTCATCGGTATGTGAACTCAATTCAATTTTAACCGTTGGGTTATCTTTTAAGATCTGAACCAACTTATCAAGCTCTGCGGCAGCATCGGCGCGAATGTTGAATTTATCTAAATCATAGTAAATATTTTCGAGTACAAACGTCTTGTTGAGCGCCAAACGGTCGAGTTTGAACGCCACGTAGAACGTCGTATCCATAGTTAATTTTTTACGAAAAATCTGCGGAATAGCTTTACCAGCCATCGTAAAAGCATCACGTTTTGTAATGTAGCCTTTGC
>JACCEC012456821.1_pt1 | contig 19415 bp, 35 predicted proteins | sample 7450121 | NCBI WGS metagenome assembly JACCEC01 (sample SAMN15323455, study PRJNA562643) | freshwater metagenome | isolation source: river surface water | place: USA:Blue River Watershed | collected 2017-08-18 | reverse complement strand
GCCAGCCGTTGCACTCCAACAAACACTTAAAAATCTTGACCTGTCCATGAAAACGTATTTCAAGAATAAAACCAAAAGAGGGTTCCCACGTTTTAAAGTTAAAAAGAACTTCCAAACGTCTTTTACCCTTACAATGGTCTCCATTCAGAAAAACGTTAAAGAAAACACATTCTACATTCCAAAGGTGGGTGATGTGCGATGCGTCTATACGCGAGCACTACCTTCTGACTTCGCCTCATGTCAAATTAAACAGGAAGCGGGTAAGTGGTTCGTTGTTCTCACTGTACAGAAACAAGTTGAACATATTTTTAAAACTGGTCGTCAGGTCGGTATCGACCTGAACTCCCATTCCTACGTCCTTTCTGACGGAACAGAAATAGTGATTCCGAAATATCTTCGTGATAGCCAAGCGAAGCTGAAGTTTCTACAAAAATCACTTTCTCGTAAAAAGAAGGGCTCATCTAATCGTAAAAAGGCGCAGTTAAAGCTTAGTAGGCTACATTGGAACGTTAAACAAAAACGTTTAGATTTCTGCCATAAGCTTACCACAAGCCTGATACGACAATATGATACTATCTTTATCGAAGACCTTAATGTGGTCGGTATCCAGATGTTTAATGGACACATTATTAAAGACAACATGTTCGCTCTTTTTAGAAGCCAACTAGAGTATAAAGGTTTGTTGTATGGTAAAACGGTTTTTTGTATCGACCGTTGGTTCCCATCCAGCAAAACCTGCAACTCTTGCGGGGCCATCAAAGATGATCTAAAACTAAGCGAACGGTTGTATGTCTGTGAGCATTGTGGGGCGGTCGAAGACCGCGACCTTAATGCTGCTAAAAACATTTTAACCGCTGGACAAGCGGGGCTAGTCTGTGGAGATCATGTAAGTCGAGACGTAAAAATTTCGCAGTCGGTCGATGAAACAGAAAAATTCGGAAGTGATTCCGGAAATCACCGTCCTTTAGGGCGGTGAGGATGTCAATATGATTAGTTTTACTACGATTTTAAAGAATTTGTTTAAAGATGAAGTTTCTTCGTCTACAAAAATCATGGTTATCATGATTGGCATTTCGCTCATGATGGTTTCATTTGGGTTCATGGTAGCGATGCTGGTTGCCGTTCTTGGAGTTGAAACAGTTACATTTGCTGGCGGTACGATTGCTCTTTTTCTGTGGTTGGCATGGTTTTTTAATTTCTTGAAGGGATTGTAAAATGAGTTCATCTATGTCGAGTGGTTGGTTGACTTGTCGAGTTTGTTGTTCATCTGCGAAGTATGATGGTGGTGGGGCTGACAGGATGCGGGCGGAATGTTCTAATGAGAAGTGTCCTAAACTTCAAGTTGTGAAACCTACTGAGGCGAGTCCGAAAAATTTAGAATGGGCGAAACGACGAAAGGAAGTTGCGGCTTCGATTGATGCGGAGTTAATGAGGCGGTTTAAGAGAGCTGCATGCGGTGGGGAATAATTTTAGCCGGGCGAGCAGTCCGGCTTTTTCATTTTCGCTGGCGCTGTTAGTGTATTCATACTAACGGCAAAGACCTATTTTTTGTAGGGGTATAGACGCGGGCATGCGGGGTGGGATACAATGAACCCATCAAGTCACCAACCGAGGATCAAACGATCATGCTGAAAATTCGAATCTCTGATCTACTTGCCGAAATGAAGAGTGTTTCTCCTAATAAGGAAGTAACTAATGAAAATATGGATCTTTACGGAGTGTCCTATCTTTGCTTTACTGCGAACCGGGTTTATCACAAGTTGTATGGTGATGAACCGGAAGTCAGTTTTGACAAGGGGATTTTCCAGAGTGAATTGCTCAGGATGCTGACTGAAATCTGCAACAGAGAACTGGTAGAAGTTGAGTTTATTGATTTTGATGATCTTGAATTTGGTTTCGACCACCTCATTGTTCCTGAGGATCTTCTGAAGTTTACCAATATTGGCTTTGTGGAAATGTTTGGTGAGACGCCAAGTCATCTGAAGATTGATGTGTACAAATTTCGATATGATGGGAAGACTGTTACATCAATTCATCGCTATGCATGCCGACTTGGTATGCTACTTGAGATTCTTCGCACCCAAGGCGATCAAGAAATTGTCTTTTGCTGATCTGAACCAAAACTTTAATCAATAAGGGCGTAGTATGTGGTACGAAGGTAAGCTTTCTAATCTGAAGAATGGTCTTGAGCGTCAGAATATCATCAAGATTCTGACGGATGGTGATAAGTTTTTCGTCTGGATTGATGAAAATCTGATGCTTCATGATTTCGAAAATCAGATTGGTGTGGTGTTTTTCTCTGAGCCGAAAGATGACGGTTCTCGTTTGTTGGGCCTGCGATGGTGTTCTGAGATTTTCTCGTTGGGTAGGATTGAACCGTGTCAAGCTGGGGCCAGTCGAAATGTGTTTGCAGATTTTGAACCTGACGAGACTGACATACCGTTTTTGATGCTGTGTCGAGATGGTGTGAAGCGGGTGGTGTATAAAATTGATGGTGAACTTTACATGCAAGGTGGACAAGATAAAGAGGCACTAAATTTCAAGAATAATACTGACATTGTGCGAATGGCACGAGTTCGGTGGGTTGACAAGGGTATGCGTGGGTTCTTTCTAGTTTGAAAAATGGAGTAAACGATTATGTGGTATGAAATTGATTTGGAAGTTCTGAAGGCGAAGATGAAGGGGCTTTATTACCCTTCAACAATTGAAGTCATGACGGATGGTCTAAAGGCATTTATCTGGGCTGAATGGGATGAACAGCAAAAGCGATATGAAATTCAACATTTCAATCCAGGTTTCAGGATGGGTGAGTGGTCTGAGGAATTTAGTGTGTTCGGGGTTAATAAGAACCATGATAGCACTGACGAAATTGCTCTGGGGATGATTAACCAGTGGGAGATTTTTTCTTTTGGAACGTGTACGGAATGTAAGTTCCCCAAGACGAAGAATGTATTTGCTGAATTTATTCCTGACCAAATCAGTCGCAGATTTAGTGTGCTTGGCTCAGATGGCAAGATTTATGACACCCTAACGCTTTCTGAAAATGGTGATGAACGTCAGCGGTTTCTTTGTTTGGCCGATGGTTCTGATGATAAATTGATCAAGTTTGAAGAATTTACTGGTGATTTCTGCCGAATGGCACGAAATGAATACATTTACATTAATGAGGAAGTTTAAATGCAAGAAATTTTCATGAATATGGTTATGGCGACCACGGTTGGTAATTTTGTTACTTTTTTCCTGGTTATTTTGATTTTTGGGGTATTTTTTATTGGTTATGAATCTCCGAGTGAAGTTGGTGTTTTTACCAGTTTCGTTGGATACATGATGATGGGAGCTGTTGGACTTTTTAGTTTTTTGAATGGATGGTTGTTTTTTGTGGGATACGTGGTTACATGTGTTCTGGTTGCAATTATTCAAGTTAGTGTCTTCGACATTCGCCAAATGCAGCGAATTCAACAGTCCCAGCTAGGTGATTTTCGATATCGTTGGATGAAGTTTGACCTTTATAATGAAAATAGGGTAATTTCCAAGCGAGTTAAGATTTATCGTGGGGATCTTGCATCTTACATTGTTGGATACATTGGATGTGCTCCGTTCCTGATTGTGCGATGGGTGTTTAATGAGTTCATTAAGAGCTTTAGTGAATGGGTTGCTGATAACATTGGTGGTATGCTTCAGCGTAAGCTGGAACGAGTTTTCAATATTCAAGAAATTGATGATGGAAAGGCTACTGCAACTGAAGTGACTGGAAAGGAAAAGCAATGAAAGAGTACAAGTTTTATGGTTATGTTGATGGTAAACTTCAAATGGGTATTTCTGCGGAGACGACGGATGACAAAGCTGCGGCTGAATTTTGTCGGCAGACTGTGAATCGCCTGTTTGTGGTTGGGCAGACTGATGTTGTTCGGGTGGAATGTTATTCTGTGGAAACTGGTAATCAGGTGTATAGTCTGAAGATGGAGTGTGAATGAAGATGCGTTCATACTGGTTTCAGATTGGATGGGAAAGTGAGAATGTAAAGGAATGTATCCATGATCTAGTATCTGGATTGGTCCTTGATGAAGGTGTTGAAGTTGGACTTGTCAAGGTTAATGGGAAGAATTTGCTTGGTTATGACCTTAATCTTGGTGCTAAGTCGTCACTGACCATCTATTTCGATCCTGAACATCCTGAAGGTATCTCATGGGTGTCTCGATACAACAGCGGAATTTTCGGTGCTGGCGCTGAATTTGACGAAGTTGCATGGGAAGTAGTGAGATGTATGTGTGGACGTGATTACATTAGTCCAACTTGGAGGAAGATCCTGAAGGACAATGGTATCACTGTTGAATAAGTTGGAGGTCAAACATGCAGTATCGTAATTTTTCAGATGTTGAAAGGGGCATCGATAGTATTATCGCAGCAATGGCTAAAGAAGGGCAGCATAAAACTATAGTGGGACGGTTCTCGTTGATGTGTGCAGTAATTGGTCTAGGATATGCTTTTGATAGTGATATCCCGATTTTTGAAATTCAGAAAATCACTGAAAATAAATTGGCACAGCTCGATTGAGAATTAAATTCGTATAGCAGGCCCGGACAATGTTCCGGGCCTGCGTTCTTATGACCCTACTCACAACGTGGGTAGTAGACGTTCCCTTCACGCCCTGATACAATTTCAATACAGCACTAAGGAGTTTTTATGTCCCAGAATTTAGATTGTAAACGTGAACTTGGTCAATTTATGACCAAACCAAGTGAAAACATTTTTGAATTGGGTATTTTTAGAGAATGGATGAACATGGTACCCAGGGGGAAGATTATGGAGCCATTTGCGGGTGGAAAAGACATTCCTAAATTAGTTTCCGATGCTGGATTTCATCGTGAGTGGGAATTCTATGATATTGATCCGCAAGATCCGGACACAATTCAACGAGATATGATTTTCGACTTTCCCACTGATTTTGAATCTGTGGCTTTTATAACAAACAATCCATGGTTGGCGAAAAATTCTGCAACTCGTAGAGGTATAAAATTTCCAGAAACGGAGTATGATGATTTGTATAAAGCCAGTTTAGATGTGCTTTTACAGAATTTTGACTATGGGGCTTGTATTGTTCCTGAAAGTTTTATCACGCAGAACATTTTCCATTATAGAATTTACGCCATCATCAGTTTAACTACAGAAATGTTTAATGATACTGAGTGTCCATCCTGCTTAGTTCTGTTCATGCCGAACCATCATAGTTCTTTCGGTGTGTTTAGGATGGACAAATTTATTGGTAAATTCTCTGATTTACAAAAATGTATCATGACGCCAGAAAAAAATGTAGAAATGACGTTCAACGATCCGAACGGGGAAATTGGATTGATTGGTATAGATGATACAACTGGTCCAACGATAAGGTTTGTCCGTGGGAGTGAAATTGAACCAAGTAGTATTAAAAATACAAGTCGTTCTATTACAAGAATTAGTGTTGACTTGGGGGCAATTTCGTCAGAAGATGTAATTGATTTATGCAATGTTATCTTACAGAAGGAAAGAACCGATACAGAAGATGTTTTTTATACTGCGTTCAAGGGAATGCGAACCGATAGAAAGTTTCGGCGTAGGCTGGACTTTAAAAATGTGAAACGTATTATTAGTTATGCCGTGGAGATTCTAAATGAATGATATTTTTCTACAAAACATTAAGGTTTCACAATTCCAAAATGATTGTGAGGCTAATGATTGTCTTCTGAGTGCTAAAATTTCTGACCAGATGATGACCAGATTGAAGCGGATTATCGAAATTGACCATCCACAGTGGTTTGGTATGTTCACAGTTGAACAGTTTCTCGTTGAGTGTAGGCGGAATGATTTATTGCGAATGTTTGTTGCTTCCCAAATTTCTAAAGATGCGAAAAAGCAAAATAAAACAGAACAAATTCTTTGCGACTTCCTAAATGGGATTAATTGGGATTGGCAATTTTCAATTTTGCCGAAAAGTGGAAAAAATTCTATTTCATTCCAAAATAGTGCGGTAAAATTAAAAAGTTTAGATTTGGTTGGCGTAAATGGTAGCGAACGTATTTTCATAACTCACAAATATACCAATAGTCAAGGTGGCGCACAAGATGGAATTAAAATGGAACTTGAACTTATGGCATCTTGTTGGAATAGTAATAATGGCCGATTGGCGATAATTTGTGATGGTGATTACTGGGAACATCCAAAACACTTGCATTTCTTTTCGCAATCGTCTAACAATGTAATAATTTGTAGACATAATGAATTAGTAAATTTCATTTGATGAAAAAACCGCTTAACAGTAGGTAAGCGGTTTTTTCACATTTTAATACCCCTATTTCCAACATGGGTTACCTGCTGGCGCTGTTTTCCGGGTAGAATACAACCCATGGACCCCCGATAGGACGCGAATACAGGCGTTTTGAGCGGGTTTTACTGGCCGGTGGTATCCTTGGACATTCCACCCGATTTAAATTGCTTAAAAGGGCATTAAAATGTATCTGCGTAACGAAGATGGTCGTCTGGTGGTTCGAGTTGCGGATTTCTATAATGAATATCTGAACACGATTAGTATCGACATGGCGCCGACGCATTTCATGTGTTTGGTTTTGATTGATTCTGTGGAGAACTATGTTGACATTTATGAACGTCGTGAAGACCAAGGAATGCAATTGCTCAATTTGTGGCTTGGGGAAGAACGAGTTTTCACCAAATATGAAGAATCCCGAATGAATGCATCTGGTATTCATTCGTTTATTACGGAGATGAAATACCTTGAACTTGCTTGGCTTGGTATGTCTGAATTCCAAGGGACTGAACACTGGATGTCGGAACCGGAATTCAACGATTACATTGAAAATGTTGGGAAGTCATATACCGTATTTGGGCTTGAAAATAAAGATGTGAAATTTACTAAGATTAAGAATTTCATGCGGGTGGGTATGCTGAAAGAGATCATTCAGAAAAACCCCGAAGCAAAACTTTACCTGACCTGAACATTTTTCCACCGAAACCCCGTCCTTGTGGCGGGTTTTTTCGTTTCTGGAGACCATTTTTTGAGTGGGGGATACCCTGCTGGCGCTGGTATGAGCTACAATACCCCACATAGACCCCGATAGGACGCGAATACAGGCGTTTTGGGCGGGTTTTGTTGACAGATGGTGTCCTAGCACCTCCACCGATTTTAAATTGCTGTAAGAGGCTAAAAATGCAAATTGCACATACTGAGGGTTTTCGCACTTTCGCCATTGAACATTTTTATGATGTGTATCGTGAACATGTTCTTAAAATTTTCTTGGAGAATAGCAAGACTACTGCTTTCATGTGTCATTTGGTGGAAGAGTTGGCTACTAAAAACGGTGTGTCTATCACTCGACACGATGTTGGTTGCCAGTTTCTGTCGTGGTGGAATGGAAATTGGGAGTATTCCGAAAGAGAAAGCACCCTCATGCAATTGAACGGGATGGACAAGTTCCTGACCTATGGGGAGTATCTTAAGCTGGCGAAGCTTGGTATGGATGAATTCTCCATGATGAGTTTCTATATTTCCGATTTTGAAAATCATATCCAAACAAGTTTGAACCTTCATTTTGGAAAAAACTTCGACATTACTTATTTGGAAGGTATGGCATATTCTAAAGACATTATTTTTCCGAAACTGAAAAATGTTATGCGTATTGGTATGCTGAAGGAAATCATGCAGAACCACCCTGGCGCGAAGATTTACCTGACCTGAACCTCTTTCTACTAAAACCCGTCCTTGTGGCGGGTTTTTTCATTTCTGAGTTTGTTGACCTGTTTGTCGTCGGTATGATAGACTACTTAATTTATTTTTACCTTGGAAATGATAAATTTGATGAAATTTCCTTCCCTGCCACCTTAGTATGACGAATTTTTGGGTGACCTTGAAAGGGTGCGGGTCTCACTTTTCCTTTTAGAAACAACCACCAGAACAGCATAAGGTGGCAGGGAAGAGACCCTACTGATAGAATGGATACATTTTTGGTCATTTCCTTGACTGATTTGGTGATTGTGTGGTATGCTATAAATTTATTTTTACTTTTTGGTCGTCCTTCCCTGCCACCTTAGTATGACAAATTTTAGGATGACCTTTTGGAAAGATGAGTAAAAAATTATTTTAGAAACAACCACCAGAACAGCATAAGGTGGCAGGGAAGAGACCATACTAGCAGTAGGGTTATTATTTTGTGAAAAAGTGTTGTATTTTTGTTGAAAATGGTATAAAACTGATGAAATGGGGGATTTTGAACTCTAAATAGATAATTTATTTTTACTTTTTTGGTGTAGAAGCCCTACTAGGGGCATGGTGATGGACAGGGACGGGTTGATGGGGTAAAATTCAGTCATTGAGCAACAAATCTGCCGCAGGAGGCGCCAAATGGACCAGACCGATACTGTTGAGTTCACCCTGATTGAACTGATGAATTACCTCGTGGACAAATGCCGAAAGGTGTCCGAGCCATCAAAGTTTTGTTTTCCTATTAATTATAGCTACTTGTGCCATGTGGCAGAATCAATGGTTCGTCACCGTTGTGAGTTCTTCGATGAGAAAAGTTTTTCCAAGCAATTGTCGGAAATGTTTCCGGACGAGGTTTTGGATAAAAAGAAATTCAAGTTTGGAGAGCATTCATTTGGTATTGAAGAATGTATTTCTCAAGACGACATGTTTAAGTTCTATAAGCGTGGCTGTGAAATTTATGGTATTGCAATTCCGCCAGAGATTGAAATTTCGTCGTATGACAGTTACGCCTATAATAGTGTTGTTGAAATTAACGTGAACGTTTTTCATAGGACTATGGCGAAAATTGGTATGCTTGACATGTTGATTAAGAATAACCCTGATGGCTTTTTCGTCATTGAAAATGAGGGGTATTAAAAATGAATCCGAATTTTAAAGTTATTAGTGAAATTGGGACATCTTATAAAAAACAAATCACGGTTGAAGTCACTGACATGACAATTGATTGGTTGTTGGAGAATTTCAGTAATGATGTTGAAAATGTATGTCCGTACCTTTGTGGGTTTATGTCAAGTGTAATTGAAGGGTCTCGTCGCCGGGGTGATAAGAAACTGACGTTTCAACTAACAGATAATCACATTCATGTGGAAAATGATGGGGAAGTTTCGTCGGCCGGAATGAACTATCATTTGATGATGGGTCTAGGACTGTCTAAAAAGGCCATGGCGAGCATTCGGGCCGTGATGCGGGGGGTATTTAGTGTTCGGTTCGAAAATGGCTGTAAAGCGCCTAAAAACGGCTCTGAAAGTTTTGGTATCATCACACTAATGCATTATATACAACACGGTGGTAGCGAGGTAGCGAGGTCTGCGACACGACAGTTATATGAACAGTTGTGTAAAATTCCAGTTTCAGAGAATCATGGGATTTTACAACGGGAGCTTATTCTGAAAACTATTAAAGACACCAATCCGTATTTCATTTTCCCGAAATTGACTTTTACTTATGTTGTTCAAAAATGAAAGTAAAAGATTTAATTTATTATTTGCAACAGCTTCCACAGAATCAAGAAATTATGATTTGGAATGGGTATGTTGGGGATGTCATGCCCATTAACTCATCGGTGGTGCGAACGGAACTGGTTAAACTTGACTTTGATGAATATCTTCAGCGATGTTTTGCTGAAGAAGTGGTACGCGAAGGGCGAGATAAAAATATAAATTTCTCTGAGGAAGAAATTTCCGAACTGCGCCGAAGTTACAAAGAACATTATTCATTTGAGTTGAATCAATATGTCACGGATGAAGACATTAAATCCGGACGATATAAATGTAAAAAGATTTGCATTCTCCAGCCTAAGTTGACTGGAAAGAAAATGTTTGATCGTCTGGGTGAAGTTTCGTACTAACACATAGGAGTAAATTAAAAATGGCAATTAACACTAAGCTTGAAACTGCGGTTCCGAATGAGCTTACGAATTTCGCAATGGTGGTGGGACCGGAGCTGGCCCAGCTTGTTTCTCGGACCCAAAGTTGTATGGTTTCAATGGGTCATTATATTCAGCAGGTGATTGATGAAATGCTGAAGCCGTATGAGATGTCGATTGATGAAATTGATTCATTCCTGGGACATAATCGTGGTGGTGGTCTGATTAGATATACTGATTTTGATGTTGGTTATTTCTCTTGGGAGATGTTCACCAAGACCCGTTTCTACAACAATGTCGGTATTGGTGATTTCCGTATGGGTGATGGCCGAAAGGTGTCACGGCCTGATTATTTCGTGGTGGTGAATGCCCGGGAAGGTGCGTATCTGATTGTTGTTGAGCAAAAGATTGGTTCTAAGTTTGATACCAAGTCGGTTGTGGCAGAACGGGATGCACTTCAGACGATGTATAGCTTCATGAAGCCGTATCTGTCTCATGTTCATGTTTGTCCGATTATTGCGACGACTTCGCTGATGTCGGATGATGATCTGTATGACGGTTACAAGCGAATGCTTCCACTGAATGTGATTGCCGATGGTGAAATTTCGGTGGTTCGTAATAAACATCTGTTCAATACAATTGGTGTTCCGTACATTATGGAAGATCGACTGGCGGAAATTCGTCGGGAGAATGCACAGTATTTCATCAATGAAGTTCTGAAGCTGGTTTAACCATGCTGGCGCTGGGGTTATTGTGATAAGCCTCAGCTCTGTGCTACAATGGACCCACTGACCAACCAAACGGAGTTTTACACATGACCCCCCAAATGTACACTTCCCGATTCGCGCTGTCTGAACTGCTGCATGCGTTCAGCAACAACCCTCGTCCTGATGGTCGGATGCAAACGCATCTTTGTCCGACGATTTGTGAAATTATTCGGGCTGATCATGAAATCCCGTATGATAACATGCTTATCCTGGAAACTAACATTTTCGAAGTGTTGTATGGTCTGAGTCCGGAAGATTTCCGCAGTAATGTGGGATTTGGTTATTCCGTTTTGGAAACTGAACTGAAGGACTATGAGAAATTCATGGCCGGCGATGTGTGTAGTAATTTTCCGGACGAACTTTGTACGTTGCGGGTCAACTTTATTTCGCATCTGATTGCGAATGTTGGGGATGTTCAACTGGAATTTACTGCAAAGGAAGTGATTTAATCATGGAAGTCTCAATTACTAAAATTGACAAGCTCTTTGGTCAAACTACTGAACAGTTTGAACTTGTGGTCAGTGGACTGACTATGCGAGAACTGCATCAGTTTGTGGAAGACAATTTCCATCGGCGACTTGGGGATGGGGCGTTTTGTGAGGTGTTTTTGTGCTATTTGGTTGCGAAGAGTGCCATTTCAGAGAATTTGAAAATCTCGTATGAAGATGTATGTGTTGGATATGAGGTGGTGTGTCCAACTGATGCAAGCATGAAGTTGATTTCGACTATTGTTGAAAATCTGAAATTGAATAAAAAAACTCGGATGGTTGCGAACACTGCTATTGACCGTTGGGGTCAGGACGGTGCGGTTTTGATGTCATTTTCTCAAACTGTAACTTGGCAGAAATACATCAGGTCGTTGATGATTGACACTGAAAACTGGCAGGTGGAAGTTCGCAGGAAGATGGTGCAAGAGGCGTTTGAAAATAATCCTGATCAAGTTTTCCCCGACATGGAGTACATGGTTTACAAGCGGTACTGAGGGGTGGGGGCTTGCGTAGGCCCCGCCACTGTGCCATAATAGACCCATTAGCGGAGCCTAAGCCATGAAGATCAGTTTAGTTGACATGCGAGACATGCTGGACATGAAGATGTTCGAAGTGTTTCCTGCGTTGATTGATTACTCGTTGTGCTATTGCGAATATGATTCGTTTAATAGTCGGCGACATGTTGGAAAAAGGTGGTATGACTTCATCAAGAAGACGTACCCTGAATCTTTGGACTCCCGTTTTGGTTTCAGGATGAAATCATGGGATACATTTCAGTATTGGGTGATTCCCAAATATAAAGTTTTTGGTGAGATCAATCGGGCAGAGCGTGAGCGACAGATGCTCATTCAATTTCTGACCGATTGGATTTCTAAGTGTGGAAACCTTGAAATTGACCTGTGAGGAAATCATGATCCTAAACATCCCTTTTGTTGAACTGAATAAGTTTCGGGTGTCTGCAGTAACTCTGTTTTGTGATGCGGTACTGGATTATTGCGAGCACTATGGAATTCCAGTAGAATTTTATGGTCAGATTACTCGTCCAGTTTGCGAATTTGTGGCACGCAGTATTGGTGTTGATCCTGAGCAGGTTTCAGAATGGCGTAATTCTGGCAATTTCCCAGAATTGGATGTGTTGGTGAAGTATGCGCCTGATTTTATGGGTAATGGTTTTAATCGTGAAAAATACATTAATCTCATGATTGAACGGCATGAACATTTAATTATTGAGACGGTGTGGTAATTATGCTGATTGGATCAAGAGCTTTTGATTTTTGGCGCCCTGGTATCTTGCGAAATGATAAGCGAGACTGGGATATTATTACGGATAACCCACCAACCACGAATTTGCGTGTGGAAGTTCATCATCCACATGAATATTTGTCCGATGAATTTGTAAAAAAGTTCCAGACAGATAATTTCGTTGTTATTGGTGGACAAAGTTATTCTATTTGTAGTCTTCGTGGTTTATCTGCGATTAAAATGTCGCATCTTTCTCTTGATCATAATTGGATTAAGCATATTTCTTTTTTCCACAAGTACCTAAAAGAGCATTTCAATCATGAAGATTGGGAGCTGGTAAAGCGCCGAGAAAAGATCACGTTGGAAATAGCCAAGCAAAAAAACCCTAGTTTGATGATGGGTAATGAACAGTTCTTTGACGATGCGGTGAAGAAAGTGTATGATCATGACTGGTTGCATGAACGTGTGGCCTTTTTTGATCGCCCTCTTTACGAGCGTCTGAAATTTTCAAATAAGATGGACTTGGCATGGTGTGAAAAGGAACTGTGGGAAAAATTCACGCACCAAGAAAAAATGATGTGTGTCGTTGAAGAGACTACAGTTATTGCTCTTGAGAGATTCCTAATTCCGGGTCGAGAGAAATATGCCACTTCGGCATACATGAAAGCACTTCAAAAAGTGTGTACCAGTCTGACAAGTGGCTGGTTTAGAGATTTTGCTATTTGGAATTGGGCGGATCTGCGATTGCTGGCAAGAGTTGAACTAATGGATAAATTAACTGAGGAGTTGAAGATATGAGTAAGCTAGATGAAATTCTGAAAGATGTGTTCACCAATGGTGGTAGTTATGAATACAAGCATTGGCGAACGAAAGAAATGACTAATGCAGTTGTAGACGGTGAAACAGTTTGCAAGGAAATGCTGCATGGTAATTCGGAGCATTTTGATGAGCTGGTTAAGCTTCGGCCCGAAAAGATTAGTGCGGTCGTCGTTGATAGCTATGGTGGTGAAGATCAAGGTTCTGAATACTACCATGTCTGGAAGTTCACGATGGAAAACGAAGTTTCCTATGTTCGGTTTGATGGAACTTATGCATCGCATTATGGGACTGATTATGATGGCTGGGGGTTTGTCACTCCTAGGGAAAAGACGGTGATTGTGTATGAGTAATGATCTGCAGAAGGTGATGGTTGAATATTTCACACCTAACCGAGATTTTTGCGACAGTCGTATGGAAGGGTATGTCCATTCTATGGAAGAACTCCCTTCAGGTGTTTCGTCCAATATGATGGCATCTCATGGTGGTGAGAATGAAGGATCGGACTATTGGACGGTTTGGGAATTTTCTCGTGGTAATGAAAAAGTCTATATTAAGTTTTTTGGATTCTACGCATCTCATTATGGTACTGACTACTTGGGATTTTCCGTGGTTCGTCCATTTGAAAAAACTGTGATTGATTTTGAAGAAATTTATCGCGGGCGTCATCAATAACCCTACACTCAGTGGGGGTATGGATAAAATCCAGCCCCCATGATACAATGGGGACATTACAAATTTCGGAGAACGTGATGGAAGTTAATCTCGGACAGTGGGTTCATTCGATTGCGATCAAACCTAGTGAAATTCTTGACATGCTCAAGCAACAAAAGATTCTGCCATGTGACATGGAGTATTTCTGTTCACTGCTGCATCTATTTGTGGTATCGAAAGAACGAGACCTTGGTATTGGTATCACTCGACGATACTTACAAATTCATACTTCTCTTAACAAAGCGAATCGGGCAACATCTGCAAACATGTGCCTAAGTCTGCTGGAAGCTGCAGGGACATCGAAAAAAGAACAGGCGCGTTTTAGAAATAACTTGCGAAAAGATTGCCGAGCAGTCATTTGGAATGGGGAAGTTATTACATGTGCTTTTTCTCCATGTTTGGATTTCCTCCTTCATGGTAGCATGAATGCAATTCTGCATCGGGCACTCGTTGCAGGTGAAAAATTTATTGAAACGCATCTTCAACCACTTGCACAATTTGACAATCTTGGATATCGCCTGGATGATTGCCAAAAAGTGATACTGAATGATCAGGTCTACCAGTCTGAGAAGCTGCGAATTGGTCTTTTGGTTCTGGCTGATAAGAACCATCCAGAATTTGAAATGTATAATGAATACGGAGTGTGAACATGCTAAGTGAACATGAGCTAAATGAAATTAAGCGAGAGCTTAACCGGCTAATTGCCAGCCTGAACCAGATCAATCGAGAACTGGAACGAATCCACAATGTCATTAATCAACACGAAAAGGGTTAAAAATGCAAGTTTCACAGGTTGAAAACATTCTGAAAGTTCAGGTTTCTCCGAAGGAAATTCTCAATCATCTTTCGGATGGGCGAGTTAAAATTAACGATTTTGAATATCTATGCGGTCTGATTTATCTTATTGCATTTGCAAAGAAGCGAAAGAAGTCTGTTGACACCATCAAGGAGAACGTTGCAAACCATATTGGTATTCAGCGGGTGAATCGGACTGCATCTGCCAACCTGTGCCTGCAAATTCTGGAAAATGCGGGTATTTCTCAGAAGGGTCTTGCTTCGGTCCGGAATCTTCTGCGACAAGAAAAGGCGGTAATTGAAAACGGTGTTGTTGTTTCAGCCCCTGGTCATTTTTCGCTGGACGTTATTGAGGATTGTGGAACTTGCAATGGCATCCTTTCACGAGCGATGGAAGCCGGAACTAAGTTTATTTTAAACGGAGAATACACAGAACTATCTGCAAGTCAGTGGTGGATAGCATCCAAAGTTCTTCGAGTTGGCCTGCTGGCGCTGGTTGTGGAACGAAATCCTGATTATGTCATTGAAATGGAATATGACATGAGCATTACTAATTTTTGGGATTGATATGAAGAAGTTTATCCGGCCTTGACAATGAGCGCACATTATGAGATAATCAGCATCTGTTCACGAAAACCAAGTGAATAGATGCTAAACAGAACCGCTGGGCAGGCGGGGATTAGTCTGCGGAGCTAATATAAGACGAGACGTAAAAATTTCGCATTCGGCTGTGAAACAGAAAGACCTGAACGTGAGTTCAGGGACCACCGTTCTTCGGGGCGGTGAGGATGTCAATGAATAGTCTTTCGCTTACCACCAATCAGAGTCCATATAGGACGGGAAAATACAGTAAAAAGGGCAAAAAATGATCAATTTTGAAACTGGTAATGTTGAACTGAATGAAACTTCTATGGAGGCCCTACAAGAAGTTCTTAGTAAACACGCAAGCACGGAAGTGAAGGTTGATTCTGAACGATTTGTTGTGGAAAAATTCGACCAAGTGTTTAATCATCTTCCACAAATGATTTATTTCACCTCGCGTGATCGAGAAAATAATGAACGACTTGAAGGGTACCGACCACTTCACATTCGTGATCTTGTTACCGGATTTGCAGCCAACACGAATAAAAAGATGCTGCAGATGCTTAATACGGGCCAGTTTACGATCAGTTGACAAGCTGACTGACCTGTGAGAGAATAACATACCTTGTTGAGAGACGGGGAGACAAAATAGAGTGGTAGCCAAGTTGGTAAAGGCATCCGATTAAAATGACGATTTACATGTTTTGCTGGAAACAGCCGTTGTAAATTGATTATCAACCTCGGATATTCGCAGGTTCGAGTCCTGCCCACTCTTCTAAATTAGAAAATTTAGTAATGCGGTAGCTTAGTTGGTTAGAGCGCGTAAAATTTTCGATTTCACATTTTTGCTGGGAACAGCCGACAGAAATTGATTATCTTCATTTACATTAGAACGAGGTCGTAGGTTCGAATCCTGCCCGCATTACTAAGTTTTTTAATTGGCGCTATGGTGTAGTGGTTAGCACAGCTAAAAACCCGATTTCACTTTTTGCTGGGAACAGCCGACAGAAATTGGTTATCCATTGTCAAGGAGCAGACAGAGGTTCGAATCCTCTTGGCGCCGCCAATTTTCTAAACCCGTTGTGTAAAAACAACGGGTTTTTTCATTAAAAAAATAATTTTTTTATTTTAGAATCTAATTCAATATTTCCACTGTGAACTAAAAAGACCCTACTGTTAGAAGGGTGCTTGCGCTGGCGGCCGGGTTGGCTATAATAGACCCATCAACAACGCACCGACAAGGACACGAGTTATGCCCACCCATTTCCAAATTGCAATGAAGACTCTCGCCAAGAAGTACAAAGAACGGTTATTCCGTGATGGAACATGGCGATATCTTTCGGTTGATGATTTTATTAAGGACGTAATTCGCGACGCACTCGTACTCGACCTTGGTCCTAATAATACAATTAATCTGCCGGACTGCGAACTGTATCGGGCGTTCCGGAATTTTTCAAATGTTGCGACGAGGCATCATCGAAGGAATAAAATCAAGGATAATGAGCTGACTTTTGAAGATTTCTTTTGTAAGGATCTGGTGGAAGAATGGAATTTCAATTTCTCACATCAGTCCGAGCGAACCTACAATATCCTGAAGTTCCTTGATGTCCTGCACCCCAAAAAGGATCTCTCATTTTCGGCAGAGTATGATGAAAGTGAAGATGATTTCATTCTGGTAAACGTCAAGGCCCTGTCTTAATTCTTTCCAAAGAGGTAACAAAATGAACAAACCCACGATTAACGGTGATACCATTAAAATCCCGGTCAAATACCTTCTGAAGAAATATAAGAAGATGTCCGGTTACAAGAAGGCCAAGGAAATTTATGGTGTTGGCAACCTGACCGAACATGATGGGTTCGAAAGTGATGCATACATTTGTGAGACAATTCATGAAATCGCCAGTTCCCACAAAGACTGCTGGTCGGGTGGCTATCGGTTCCCCGAATCTGACGAAGTTCATGCGGCGTTTCGTCAAGTCGCACCGTTTATGTTCAAGGCTGATCACGCTGATGAGCCCTTCATTTTTGGATGGCTGAAGAAGCCCTATGCAGAAGCTCTCGACGGCGAAGAGATTTCTAATACTGAACTTCGAATTCGCATTCTCAAACTGATTCTGCTGGTAAATCCGAATGCGGTGCTGAACATCAAGATTACCACACAAGAATTTTCGATAATTGAAGGAATCTCATGAAAAAAGAAATTGGAACGACAGTTTTCCCTCTTGCGATTACGGAATATGAACGTGGCTGGGGTTCACGCCCGGACGGACATATGTTCTTTCTGTCGGAGGAAGACCGAGCATGGTTTCTGAAACATGATCGGGAAGAAAAAGACCAATCTGGTGATGTGGTACCTGATTGGTATCTCGCGTATGACCGGGTTAACCCGGTAGGTCTGACGGAAGCTCTAGCCAATAAAATTTCGTTCACTGAGCGAGTTTTTAAGGTTGGAAATACTGAACGAACGATGCTGGTTGCCGTCACTTAACCCCTTCTGCCAGAGTGGTCACTGGACAAGCCCCGGCCACCCTGGCATAATTCATACATCCCAACGCAACAAGGACTGCGAAATGAACGAACAGACTGACGTGAATACCCCGACCACTCGAATCGAAACGATTGAAGATTTCAACAATCTTCCTCAGTCGGTTCGTTCTGCAATTCAGAATACTATTCTGGTTCTGATGGTTGCAGAAACTCTTCAATCGTCCAATCAAGAATCTTCGCAAGATGATGAAATGGTAGAACGATGCACGAACATCCTGGAAGCGCAACGTGATTCCATCACTATTAATGATGGGATGATTGTCTTTGATGAAAGTGTCACTCATCAGATCAAGCTTCAACTGGCACATTCAATTCTCGACGGTTTCATTGTCACCAACATTCATTAAACACAAAGGAAACACCATGGACCTTCAACAAGCTCAACAACTTCGTTCCGCAATGCAAGACATCCCAACGCTGACGATCAGCACAGTCAGTCAATTTACTCTGCTGCCAGTCGCAGATCAAGAAGAAATTATGCAAATGCATAAGTATGATATGCTTCTGCGGATGGCAATGGATAATGGTGTCGCGGTTGACGATTATGCGTTCCGGGTGCTGGACCTTCTAGAAAATGTTCAGTTTGCGGGTGCCAAACGTGGATACCATTATGCGACTGATGAAGAAGTCGAACGACACATGACGAAGATTATTCTGGACCGGATGTTTCTTGGAGCGCAACGATGAAGAAAGTTAGTAACTTCGAAGAGTTTAACGCACTGCCGAATTCGGTCCAAACCGGATTTTATAAGGTTGTCGCCCTCCAAATCATTATGTCGGGGACGATTTATCACAATCAACGCATCAACGAACTTACAGAGTTTTTCACTGAACGAACTACTCAGTTTCTCGGCGAGATGGACGCACATGAATATGTGCTGACCAAGGACTTCATGGATCAGTATCAGAATCATGTTGCGATGACAATGGTGTCCAATCTGACCGCACTGGACATTTTCATCAAGGGCTGAACGACATTCAGTAGAACCCGCCTAGTTGGCCGGTTTTTTAATTTTTAAAGACCCTACTGCTGGCGCTGGTATTTTCGTCGAACCTGTGCTATACTTGAGCATCTTTTTACAGGAGCCCACAATGACCCCGATTAGCCTGACCCTGAACGCAACCACCGAGCAACACGCAATCGCCGATTTCGTCAATAAAATTTTGGCACAGTTTAAGAAGACGCCGAACGTCATGCTGCAAGTTCACATCAATGATGAACCATGGGTTGCACGCGATTTTATTGGTGGCCTGTATCTGACGGTTGGAACTGTTGAGCAATACCAAGAAAATAAGTTGCAGTATGATGCCCTGATCAGTGAAGATGTCACCAGCCCATTTTATCATGAATATTTTCAACATCTTCGCATTAATGGTGATGTTGGGGAAACTGTTTCTCCTGTTCTGAAGGGTTATGAACACAATCCGGCAGTGATGGCGCCTGAAATTCTAATTGACGCAATCGCTCGCATGTTGAAGCAATAAAGGAGTCCAACATGACACCAATTAGTCTGACCCTGAACTCGACCACCGAAGAACAAGAAATTGCCAATTTCGTCCATGCAATT
>JACCEC011665844.1_pt1 | contig 19421 bp, 21 predicted proteins | sample 7450121 | NCBI WGS metagenome assembly JACCEC01 (sample SAMN15323455, study PRJNA562643) | freshwater metagenome | isolation source: river surface water | place: USA:Blue River Watershed | collected 2017-08-18 | reverse complement strand
GTAGGCCTATCTTTTGGGTCGATGCGATGTTTCATGCAGGGGGATCGCAGAAAACAACGCCAGCCTTGTCGATATCACTGCTTCTGTGATCCAGTGACAAGGCATCGGTTCAGTCAGCGTCTTCTAACCCAAATCAATGAACCAGACTTGGCGCAAAGCGCCACTTCATCAACTCAGGCGACCATCGGCCATTTTCCCAATCGATGTCGTCATCAAATTTCTCTTCGAACCAGTTCAAGGCCATTTGGTAGGCCTCGTCGATTTGTGGTTCATCCAGCCGCCGGTTGACCTCGATCAAGTCATCTTTGGCCGCTTCATGGCCCAAGGCCACCGTGATAAAAAGCCATTTGTAGGCCTGAAACAGGTCGGCAGCGTCGCTGTCTCTGCCCAGATAGAGCAGCCCCAGGCGATGCTGAACATGGACATGGCCCAGTTCTGCATCGGCTTGGAGCCATTTCATCTCATCGCTCACCGACAAGAAGTGGAGGTGGCCTGGGGTACTGCTGCCTGTTGACACTTCAACCCCCGGTCATCAGCCGCCTGAAGCGATACAACAACGAACGCCGAGACGGTTGATCGGCTTGCGCTTGCCCCCAGGTTGACGGGAAGATGCCCGCAAATGCCTGTGTCAATTGAGCTTCTGCGTCTTGCACCAGGTCAGCATCGATGCCGGCCATTTGTGCATGGAGCAGACGTTGCGAGTGACGCGTCAGAGCAACAAGGCCTGGCACTGCATGGGACAACCAGCGCAACAGGCAGGCCCAATAGACATCGAGATGATCTTCGTCATTGGCCAGCCTGCACAAGACATCCCAGACCCGGCCCTGACCCATGCGCTCGGTCAGCTCGTGGGTGATGTCACTGAATCGGGGGGTGGTCAGGGCGAGCTCGTTGAAGGCTTGCAGCAATTGTTCCGGGGTCAAGCGGTCAGCATCAGACCTTGGCTGGGTGTCAGAGGCGTCAGACTTGCGCAGGAATGCGGGTATGGCGAGCTGATCCACATCAAAGCCTGATCGTGAATCGACCCTGGCTGCAGTCTGGGATCTGTTGGTGCGCCAAACGCTGGGCAATGCAAGCTCTGAATCACATTGCATCGGCTCCGACGCAGCAATGTCATCCAGGAGAAACGAAGACGCACGCGACTGCCGGACCGTGCCATACCCGCCCCATCCGGCCGCGTGCATCTGCTGGATTTTTTGCAGTTGGGGCAGGTCTTGTGCTTTGTCTTCTTCATCACGCACATGCACCAGGATCAGGTGGGTGTATGGGCTGGCGAGTTGGTATTTCAGGGCCATGGCTTCGGCGGCCGCTTCATCGATGGTGCTGGCGATCTCTGCGCCCGCCACCATGCGGGGCAATGCGCCGCTGGTGTGCCACTCGGTGACCGGTGCCCGCTCTTCATGGGTGTCGTGTTCCACCATCCAGCGCAGCGTGGGGGCGGTGGCGGGTTTGTGTTTCAGCCGGGCATGGACATGGATGGTCTCGTCAGAGAACACTTGCTTGGGCAATTCAGATTGCCACAGCACGTCATCCGTCCAGTCCAGGGTGATGGCGCCGCTGCGTGCAGACCGCATCCTGTGGGTCATGCGCAGCACCGCTTCGGCGATGTGCTCGGTGGGGGTGACCAGCTCGCAGGCGCCGCCGGTTTGTTCGGCCAGTTCTTTCAGCAGGCTCTCGGCAGGCGCACTGCCCACGCCGATGGCAAAGATGCGGTGGTGGCTGCGTCGGGCTTGTCTGACGGTTTCTTCAATCTCCCACACATCGCCATCGGTGATCAGGAGCAAGTCGCAGCCTTCTGACGGGGCATTTGACGCCCTGAGGTTGAAGGTCGACGTCAGGGCCCGATGCAGCTCGGTGCCGCCCATGTCTGCTGCCGTGTCATGCACCGCTTTGGCCAACACGTTTTGGATGTAATGGGGTGTGCATGGCTCCAGTTGCTTCGAGGTGTGAGCCACCCCGGAGCCAAACTTGCTGTACGAGACCAGGTCTTGTTCGGTCAGTCTCAGGATCAGCTCATGCAGCGCTTCTTGTGCTTGCTCGATGCTGTCGCCCGCCATCGAGCCCGAGCAATCGACCAGAATTTTGAGTGCCAATGGTTGGGGTGCGGTGTGGGGCAGCCGGGGGCAAAAGCTGGCCACCACGGCATACGCACCGTCATCCTCACTGGCTGTGAAGAATGACTCGCCTTTGAGGTTCTCGATCGTGACGACGAAGTCCCGGTCCAGCCAGCCACCTTGGGTCAGTTGCAGGCGCTTCCCCCCATCGATGGGCAGAACATCGACCGCGTGGCTGGGGCAGGCGATGTGGCCGAGTGCCATTTGGCCCAAGACATCCAGGGTGGCGGTGAAGGGGTACTCGGCCAATGGGTCATGACCCGCCGTTTGGTGCGGGGCCAGGTGACCCTGGGTCACTTCGTCGCCATAGCGTTCACCGATCACGGTGGGCACCGTGATGCGCACGCGGCCTTGTTCAAAGCGCAGCAGTTGGGCGTACTCGATGGTGATCACGGCCTCTTCGCCGGATTGGAGGTTGCCCAGGTTGGCGGTGTACAGGCCCAGCCCAGACTTCTCGAGCATGACCGGGGTGTCACCGCCCTCGATCGCGTCTTCGTAGGTCTTTTCAGCCTGTTTCTTGGCCAACGCCATGGCCTGCATCCGCTGGCCGTTGAGCTCGACGCTCAGACCCATCAGCTGCGTGCCCCACCCGGCGGGGAAGGTGTAGCTGGCTTCGATGGTCTCTGGCCCGTCGTTGAGGTACCGCTGCTTGACGGTCATGGTGAGCAAGAGGCCTTCGAGTTGGCCCGTGAGGTGTACCGACTTCAGGGCGACGCTTTGACCGAATTCGTTTTCAAGACCTGTCTGGGTTTGCATGGGGCGCTCCTGAGGGTTGTTGAGTGACTTTTTGGGCCAAAACCATCACCTCTTTGACAAACATGCGGAGCTGCTCCGGGCTCATGCCAGCCTCCTCGGCAGAGATCTGGATCTCAATCCCGGGCATCACATGCAGGTGGGTTTTGACTTCCAGCGAGCCTGGCCTTCGGGTGCTGGTCGGCGGGGCCTCTGACGCTCCGTCCATCACTTGCCTGATGCGCTCCAGCGGCACCCGGGCCTCGGTCAGCCTCTTGATGCGCAAGAGCTGATTCAGGTGGGCATCGATGTAATGCGCGGCCTTGGTTTCGCCGATCGGTCGGTCCACCAACCCGAGCTGAATGTAGTAGCGGATCGTCCTTTTGGGGATGTCCGTCAACTGGCTCAACTCGTCTGCGGTAAAAGTCTGGGTGTTCATGGCTTGTGGATCGTTTTGGTTGATTGTAACAGTTAAACTGTCGCAATCAACTGTCACAATCAATCACAGCCATTTGAATCAACATCAGCCCTAAAGGGGTGAGCGGACCGATCCCAACCCAATGTAAATGGTGCAAGGCTCAGGGCGTGAGCCTGGTCAGCTCAAAGACGCCAAATGACCGTGAGAGGTCTATACCCGACTAAAAAAATCGGAATCCCACACCACAGGTGTGTCGCAGCGACGCCCCCCCCGCAGTTGACGACCTGGCCCCAATCATGGTCTGCTGAAAAAAAGACATCAACGCCGAAAGGAACCCCATGACCCCGACCACCACCATCAACGGACTGATCCAATTGGCCAAGGCCGAGTGCGCCAGACTTGCCAAGCTGAAAGAACCCACCTACAACCCCGCCATGAAAACGGCCATAGAGTCTGTGCTGGACATGCTCATCACCAAATCTGGCAACGATGCCAAGGTGAGTGAGTTGGCGCTGAAGGTGCGTGAAGCGCTGAAATGAAAGCGCCGCCCATCTCAGGCCAACCCATGGCAATGGATGCAATCAGAGTGAGTGGCTTGACAACTCCAAGCACCGGGGGTGTTTGGCCTCAATAAAATTAAATTTTCAGGGCGGCAAACTCAATCTTAAATCGACAACCCATTCGGGGCACCTGAGCAAAGTAGCCACATGTAAGCTGGCCTTTTCCCTAAGTCTCGGGTCTGATGCCTATTCAGCTTGTATTTTTTTCAAGAGTGGGATCCAGCCCTCTGGAATAAAAAAATTGAGGGCACCCCAATGAGCCAATTGATCCACCAAGACCTGAGGCGAATCTCCCGCAACATTGGCAACCAGAGACTGCATCAGTTGCTGTAGGTCGGCGTAGCTGTTTTTGCACTGGCACCCGTGTCTGTTTGATGGCAATGCATGATTTCTTTTGCGACCAAGTACCTGGATTCACAATAGTTGTCTGTTTTGGCCACCACAATTTTTGCTCTGTGGTTGCCGTTCTCATCGTATCGTCTGATGTAGGCGTCCAACCCTTCAGCAGCAATTGGCGACCAAGCGATTTCGACCTGCATGATTTCGCGAGTGTGATCAAGCAGGCTGTACCCTAAATCATCTTCATAAACAGGCAAAGGACGAATTTGTGCAGCATGTGTCGGTTGCTCAGGAAGACCGTTTTGCTGAAGCACAATTGCCTGTAGTCGCTTGACCGTCGTTTCTATCTGCTCACGATAATACTGGAGATGGTGCATGATGCATTCTTTAGTACTATTAAGATGATCAAAAAAAAACGCCCATTTCTGAGCGTCTTTTGCATGAAATCAATCAAAGACTGATGGCGTGAATTTTTTGCTCGACTTCGGCAGGCAGGCTTCGGGTCATGGCAGGTGCACAAGCCCTATGCCCAGAGCTTAAGCTGGCTTCATGTTGCAGCAATTTTTGCTGGATCTTGCTCACTGAAACTTCGGCACCAGGAGAGATGCACAGCTTGATGTCTACAAGCCCTTTAGCCGTTTCAGAGTTGAACCATGCCTCGACGTTCGATAGAGTATCGGTTGTCATGTCAATTCCTCCAAGTTGGTTTGAACCTAGATTGTCCATTTGGGCTTGGGATGGCAACGACTGCGAAGCCTGTAGCTTGGGCTACAGGCGACAAAGAGCCATCAAAATGACCGCAAATGCGCCGCTGGCGCTCAAGCAGCACAGAAGGTGCTTTAGGTAGACAATTTTGATTGAAGTATATTACAACAAGTTCGAAACAATAAAAATTAGAATATAAAAGAATTAATTCATATACATTATTGTGAATTATTAACAGTTGTAATGCTGGTGTGGATAGAGGCTGTGGTCACCACAGGCGTGGCGTTTTTTCCTGGCCATGCCCATGACTTCAGACAGCCTTGATCCTCACCATGACCCGATAGACGCCGGTGGATCAGCCAAAAATGGCCACATTCTGGCGCGCCACCAAAACCGGCTTGCCGTCAGAACTCCAGATCACGTTGCTTTGTGCCGAGTAGCCCTCGCGCGAGGTGTCGGCCACCGTCTGTGCCAGCCACCAGCCGTTGGGGGTGTAGGGACGCGCTTCAAGCATGTCGATCGACCAGGTCATGGTGCTGATCATGGTCGGCTCGTTGGCCAACACCAGCGCCGCCGGAGGCAAGGCATCGGCCAGGGCCAGCAGCCGCACCAGATCAGCGTCATCGCCCTCATCGCGGTGGCGCAGCCAGACCGTCATTTCGGGTAGAGCCCCTGGCGTTCGGGGGTGTGCGCCGTGCGCCAGCTTGCCTTCAAAGTGGCTCATGAAGTTGGGTCGCTGCGGCCACTCAAAATAGCTTGGGCATGGGTCTGGTGCCGACACCTGTGGCATGACCAGCGACTGATGATGGTGCGCAGAGGTGCGCCCCGAACCAAAGCAAAAGGTCGCTCTGACGGCCAGTCCGCTGTCGCCGGTCAAGTCGGTGCCCACGATGACCGTCGACTTGCCCTGGCGCAAGACCGACGCCGCAATGTCCAACTGGCCTGTCGCAGGCCCGATGAAACAAAACTGCGCCGACCGCAGTGGCGGCAGATCGGCATGACTGCGCACCGTCGCCTGCAGGCACAGGGCGGCCGACAGCCCGCCGTAGGCGGTTCGTCCTTGTAACCAATCGGCGGGCAAGGTGATGCGGTGGCGGCCATCGATGTGCTGCATGGCAGCGGTCAATTCACTAAAGGGAGTCAGTTCCATGGCGGGCGCTTTCCTGGGGGGTCTTCGGTTGGAGTGATCTGGTTCAATGACGATCTTGCCACCAAAAACCTGCCGACACTCCTATATCCTCAACTTGGCCGAACTTTTTGCGGCATCCCGCTCTCGCGCCCGGGCTTGTTCACGCTTCATGGCCCTCTGTTCTCTCCTTTTCGCGGCCTTGGCCTTCTTCAGATGGTCACGCGCCAGCCTCATGAGTTCTTGGCTTTGAGCGCCCATGCACTTTTTGCACAGCACCGTGTGCATGGTTTGTGCGTCGGGGTAACTCTCTTCACCATCGGGCTCTAGGTCGACATGACCCCTGATGACCCCGATGTGAACTTGAGTCATGTTGACGGGCTTGCCGCAGTGGCCACAGGGACAGATGGGGCCGCCCGCCACACGGTTGAATTTCAACTCTGCGGGCAAGCCCAGTTGCTCCAGAAGTTCGGGCAATTGCGCTTTGCAGCAGGCCGATGTGCAATACCGTTTCAGGGTGGTCAAAGCCAGGGGGCTGAGAGCGGCTTGTTCATTGGGTGTTTCACCCGGTAGGGTGTATTCAACCTTTTGGGCCTGCAACGCAAAGACGTGCCGGACGCCGCCCAGCGCTTGCTCACAGGTGGGGCATTGCATGTTCATGTCAGGCCTGTTTGAGAGTTTTGAATGGGGCCGTTGGGGGTCACGCAGGCGATGGCCAGAGGGTCCGACCTCGCGCTCAGGGCGCTGGGCTGGCTCGGTTGTTTGATCGTGACTTTTTGGCCATGCTCATCTGGCTTGGGGTGAAACACCAGGCCTTTGCTTGGGGCTGCGTGGGTGTTTGCAGGGGCAGCAATGCTGTATAGAGATGCATCAGTTTGCAGATCGCAAAGCACATCCCAGACCTTGTGGTACAGATGCGCGCGTGGTTTGCCTTGGGTCTGGGCCAAATGGTGATCCTTTTATGGGTACAACACAATCCAGTACTGCTGTAGGTCAAAGACACCTGTGATCAGCTTAAGGGACAACAAGCTCATGGCGTGAGCCTGCCACGGCAAGCGCACCGTTTTTTGCGGATCCGGACAGATTTTTGAAGCCAATATGGGAATGTCCGGCCACTCCACCTTGACACAGTCAATCTGGGCTTGGCGGCTCGGGCAGCCAGTGACCTGGTAGAGCATCCGGGAAAGCAGGGCTAGTCAGCAAGGTTTTGCGTGGCAGCGCCAAGCATTCGCGCAAAGACCTCTGACTATCCTGACATTCGGTCAATAACGTCTCTCGCCCGCCAATGATGCTGATGACAGCCTCCAGCGTTTCGACCTCGACCCATGAATTTAGCCGCGTTGCTGCAGTCCCGGCGGCAGTTGATGCCCTTTCAGGCCGGACAGGGCATGCGGATCAAACAGTGGCGGTCGGTTGGCGGCTTCGAGCGCTGCCAATGCGGCCTGGGATTGCTCGTAACGCAACAACCAGTTGACGCGATGGTTGGGGACATCGGGTCGGCTCAACATGTAAGAAAATTGCCTGGGGCTCGCGGGGAGCCATTTGCCTTTGACCACGCGCCCCGGCTTGACGGGCTTGACCCGGATTTGCTCGGCACCCCTGAAGGTCTTGAGCACTTCGATCTGTTCGGCGGTCAACTCACTGACGGGGTACCCCAAGGTCGTCACTTGTGCAGCGACCATCCCCTGCTGGTCGTAGAGCACCACGCAAGGGTACAGCCGGCGGTCGGGTTGGCGCAGATACAAATGAAACAGTTCCGGCTGGGTGGCCGGTGCCTTGCTTTTGCGGCGGGTTGTCTTGGCCGAGGAAGGGCGCGCTGGTGAGTTCATGTCGGGTAACCTGTGAAGTGAGGGTGTAGAGAGTTTCTACCGTTTTTTTTTCAACACAAGTAACTGAATTGCATTTTTTGCGCCCTGACCCGAGGCGTCCAGTGCTCTGGCGCCATCAGGAAAATCCCGGGGGTTGATGCGGCTCTCCAAGGAGCCGATGGATCAAAGCACCGGATGATGAAATTCGCCGCCCATGGCCACCAGCCCCCAAGGGCCGCCCTGGGCATCCCAGCTGAAGCCGATGTGCGCCATGCCCGCATGATGGTCACGGAACAAGCGTTGCATCGGGTAGCGGTCGTAAATGCCGTTGGCGCCGGCCAGCTTGTGCAGCGAGTCCACAGCCTCGGTACACATTTGCACCGCATAAGCGATGTTGCGTTTGGCGCGCAATTTTTCTTCCTGGGTGGGCATGCGACCTTCCTCGGCCATGCGCTGCCCGTTGGCGCAATCGTTGCGTGCGATCAGGCGTGCTGCATCGACGCGCGCAGCCGCCCCTGACACATGCAATTGCACCGCCTGAAAGTCGCGCATGCGCATGCCCGTGTAGTGGGTGCTGCGGGCCTGGATCGCCTCGATGGTCAATTCGACCGCAGCCTGCGCGTTGCCCACAATCGCCCCGCCGATGCAATGGCTGCTGAAGGCCGACAAGGGCGGCAGGTAGTTGGGGCTGGGGTTGACCTTGGCGCCCGGAAACGTCGCTGCACCGCGTGCAAGGTACATGCACAGGGCCCGATGTTCAGGCACAAAAATGTCGGTCGCCCGGACCGATTTGGAGCCTGTGCCTTGCATGCCCATGACATGCCAGTCGTCCACAATCTCGTAGTCGGTGTGCGGCACCAGGCACATGCGGTGATCGACCACTTTGTCACCGTCAAACACTTGAACGGCCAGCATGTTCCAGGTGCTGGGGTCGACGCCCGACGAAAAATTCCAGTGACCCGAGATCACAAACCCGCCGTCCACGCGTCGTCCACGACCTTGCGGATAGGCAATGCCCGAGGCGATCAGCACATCGGGGTTGTCGGCCCACAGCTCTTCTTGCGCACGCTCGTCGTAAAGCGACAGCATCCAGTGGTGGATGCCCAGGTTGCCCACGTTCCATGCGGTGGAGCAACAGCCCCGACCGATCTCATACGGCAGATCGAAGATGGCGCGCAAATCCAGTTCCATGCCCCCGTAGCGCTTGGGTTGTCCGAAGCGCAAGAGCCCCAGTCGATGCAAATCGGCCAGGGTCTCAGGCAGCAGTTGCCGCGCTTTTTCCTGCCGCGTGGCGCGCTCGCGCAACGCCGGTACCAAAGATCGGGCTCGTTCGCAGGCTTCTTCCAGAGACACGCCCGCAAAACTGCGGGCGGGTGGATTTACAGCATTCATGGGCGGTCTTTCAGGCTCAGCCGGTGCTTGTGCATGACCCATCGGGGCAGTCCGGGGCGAACAACGCCGGCGACCCCTGCAGTATCACTGATTGTGGCCGAGTCTTCAAGGCGCAGGCGCTCTGATCGCACCCACAAGGCTGGCCATGCCTGGCGCCGGCTACCACATCATGCGACGTGCAATCGACGCCATGACCGCTCTGAGCAGCTGTGGGTCGACGGGATACTCCAGGCAATCATCGGCGCCAGCTTGGAGCGCGATCACTCTGGCCTCGGGGGACCCGTTCAGCAGCAATGCCAGGATGCCCGCTTGGGCGTTGGCTTGCCGCAACGCATTCATTTTGGCAACAGCCTTCCGGTCGTTGGTGTTCATGATGAACACATAGAGTCCTGTGGATTGCGGGGTTGGGGGGGAGCCATCCAAAGAGTCAGCATCCAGGCCAGACACCTGCAGCCCCAACGGGGCAAGGTGTGAGCGCAACAGCTCCCAATCACCCAAGCCATCTGACAAGACGGTCACCACAATCGGTGGTGACGAGTCACTGAATTCATGCATGACACAACTCCCCAACAACGTCGCGCTCCCTGGTCAAAACCGGGGGAACCCAAAGATCGCTTCAGGCGTGGTGTGGCGGACCTCGGGGAGGGAAAGTGGCTTGGGGCCACTGAGACAAGACAACCGGCGGGGATCGTCGATGACTCAGAATGGAAGTGACTTTGGCGTATGAGCGAGCATGATCAGGGCTGGTCTGCGCGACCGTCTGCGCACCACAAAACAGGCACCCTCGACAATCATCGTGCTGGGAATCGGCCTGGGTGTTTTGATCCAGGGGCATCACCATCAGTTCGCCCATGGAGGTGCAGACCACTTGAACTGTTGTCGGGCTGTGGGGCAGCGGCTTGAAAACCGCTGACATCCACAATGCCACCAACACGACCAGCGCAATGCTGATCCTGAGAGGGCGCGACAAGACATATTCCATGCGGGTTGGAATATAACTTTAATATTTGATTCAAGTCAATATTTTCTATAAATTTACCAAAAATAAAAAAATAAATATTAAATCATTCATTCCCGCGGGGCGGTTGGCGGGCTGAAGTCATCCCCATCGCCGTCACTCCGCAGCGATACCCAGCACCTTGACCACCGACTCCCAGCGCTCGCGTTCTTTGCGCAGATAGGCCTCAAAATCGGCGACCGACATGCCTTGGACCGCCATCGAGCCCAGTGACATCATTTTTTGCACCACCTCGGGTTGTTGCAACAGGGTTTCCAGATCGCGGTTGAATTTGCCCACGATGTCGGCCGGTGTGCCCGCCGGGGCGAAGATGCCGTTCCAGCCGGTGTATTCAAACCCGGGGAAGACCTCGGACATCGAGGCGGCCTGGGGAAGTTCGGCCAATCGTTCGCTGGTGCTCACCGCCAGAGCGCGCACCTGGCCCGATTTGAGGTAACTGCTCAGGGCTGCGTTGGGCAGACAGACCAGCGCAATCCGCCCGCCCAACAGGTCTTGCAAGGCGTCGGGCGCCTTGTTGTAGGGCACCAGGTTGAAAGGGGCTCCGCCCAGGTTGCTGAGGTAGCTCGCCAACATGCCCGAAAAGGTTTTGGGGCCTTCGGTCGCCATGGCGATTTTGCCCGGCTGGGCTTTGGCCTGGGCGAGGGCGTCCCGGAAGTCCCTGATGGGGGCTTGAGCCGCCGTGGCCACCACAAACGGGCTGCGTGCCACCAGACGCACACCGACAAAATCCTTGACCGGGTCATAAGGCAAAGCTTTGAAGGTGTACAGATTGGTGATCATGGCGGCCGTGGTGCCGAAGTAAAAGCTGTACCCGTCGGCGCCGGCGCGGGCAGCGGCCTGGGCACCGATCACGTTCTGACCGCCGGGGCGGTTGTCGACGACCACGGGTTGGCCCCAGGTCTTGGCCAGTAAGTCACCCAAGAATCGGGCAATGATGTCGGGCCCGGAACCTGCAGGTTGCGACAGGATCCATTTCACCGGCTTGTTCGGCCAGGCCGATGACTGCGCCCAAGTGGACGTGATGAGGCCGGACATCAAGCCAGCCTGGATGAAGTCTCTGCGTTGCATGGTATGTCTCCTTGTGTGATGGATTTTTTTTGGGTTCAGAAATTGGACAGAGCCTGCCACTGATCGAGCAACTCTTGGGCATCATGGGCCACCCCGTAGACATAACGGTCGGGTCGGACCCAGGCCGCGTGGCAGCCCTGGCGTTGGTACCAGTCCGACAAAACGCCTTGCGTCTCACGACACGCAGGCGTGCCGGGTTCGATCACTTTGAGTCCCGAGGCGCTCAGGCGGGTGGCCTGTAGTTTGAGTTCTGCCGGGGCATCTGGCGCCAGCACCAGCCACCAGCCAGAGCCGTAAACGTCATCCATGCGCTGTGGCGATGCACCCGGGCGTTGCAGCCAGGGCTGCGGAAACAGGGTGCCCCGTGCCGGATGGTGCTGCCGGGCCAGCAAGCCATCGCGCAACGCCGGTTGCACGTCTTGCCGCGGGGTGGGGCGCACCACGCCACCGCATTCGGCCAGCAAGCGGGCATCGCGCGCGCGCGCCTTTTGCGGGTCGCGCTCACAAATGATCGCGCCAATTTGCTTGATCCGCTCGGTCAGGTCGCTCACATGCGCTTTGCGCTCGGAGCCATAAGTGTCGAGCAGCCGGTCGGGGGCTCCGGCGCGCAGCACGGCACCCAGTTTCCAGGTCAGGTTGGCCACATCGCGCAGGCCCTGGCACATGCCTTGCCCCAAAAAGGGGGGTTGTTGGTGCGCCGCATCGCCGGCCAGAAACACCCGGCCCTGGCGCCACTGCGAGGCCACCAGCGCGTGGAACCGGTAACTGGCTTGCCGCCAGAGGGTGGCGTCGCCGCGTTCGATCCAGGGCGCCAACAAAGCCCAGGCTCCCTCTTCGGTGGCCAAAGCCTGCGGGTCTTCACCGGGCAAGATCGCAATTTCCCAGCGGCGGTGTCGCCCCGGACAAATCAGGTAAGTGCTGGGGCGCTGGGGGTGACAGTACTGGACACTGGTGTGCGGCAGTTTGGCCAGGCCACGGTCGTTGACCTGGGCATCAATGACCAGCCAGGGTTCGTCAAAGGCCAAATCCTCCAGCCCCAGACCGGTCAGGGCGCGCACCGTGCTCGAAGCCCCATCGCAAGCCAGCACATACCGGGCCCGGATCAGGCGCTGGCGACCGTGTTCGTCTTGCAAAGTCAGCCTGGCCTGTTGCGCATCCTGCCTAAGCGCGACCAGCGTCTGGCCCAAATCCACCGTCACGCTGGGCCAGCTCAACGCATGCTCACGCAGCACTTGCTCCACCGCCGGTTGGTTGAAGACCACCGACGGCACATGACCCAGCGGGTAGGGGGGCGCCAGAGCCGACATGCGTTTGATGACTTGGCCGTCGACCCCGTAGTAGACCGAGTCGGTGAAAGGCTCGGTGTGGGGCGCCACGCGCTCGTGCAGCCCCATGTGCTGAAACAAGCGCAGGATTTCATGGTCCAGGGCAATGGCGCGGGGCTTGTCGTACACCGCATGCAACTTGTCGCAGGCGAAGGTGCGGATGCCTTGCGCACCCAGCAAGCCTGCGGCCACGGCACCACTGGGGCCAAAGCCCACGATGGCGACATCGAACACCGATGCGTCGTCAGACCTGGTGCGGGCGAAAGACCGGGCCATGTCAGCGCTTGAACAGGACGCTCTTTTGAGCTTGTTTCAGGCGGGCGCTGGGGGGTGTTGAAATGCCCCAGTGATCCACGCGCCCGGGCGGCCAGGTCCAGTCTTCAGGCCGCCCGGTGCGGTAGCTGTCGTCAATTTGTTGCACTTCGGCGGTGTACTCGATGACAACATCAAACGGACCGACGAAATAGTTGAAGGCGTTATGGCCAGGACCGTGCCGGCCTGGGCCCCATTCGATGGGGTAGCCGGCTTCTTTCATGCGCCCGCCGCCACGCATGACATCGTCGAGGCTGGGCATGACAAAGGCGATGTGATTGAGGGCCGCGTTATCGGCATCGGCCAGAGCGATGCTGTGGTGGTCGCTGTTGCACCGCATGAAGGCCATGATGCGCGTGCGATCGGACAGGGAGAAGTCAAACACCTGCTCCATGAACTTCTGGGCCGCGGCAACGTCGCACGCATTGAGCACCACGTGGGCCAGCCGGATCGGATGATCGGCCTCTTCGCGGGGGCCAAGCGTCAGGCTGTCGCCATGCACCACGCGAAACACCCGGCCCTCGGGATCGGCCACGGTGACCGCCATGCCACCGCCCGGTTCGAGCACCGGCCCGGGGGCTTGTAATACTTGACCGCCGGCATCCAGCGCCGACTGCGCCACGCTCTGGAGCAGGTCGGCGCGGTGGGCGCGCAAAGTCACATCGCGCAGCCGGGCGGGGCCCGGTTCCGGGTGCAGCGACACCACATGGTGGTCGGCGCCAGTGGCCGACAAATAAATGCCGTGATCATCGCGGGCGGCCACCCTCAGGTGCCAGACGCGGGTGAAAAAATCTTCCGCCAGATTCAAATCCGGCACGCAAAGGGACACGCTGCGCAAGCCGCTGATGCGAGTGGATGCATGGGTCATCAAGGAGTCTCCGTGGGTGCGCTCCTGATGCCCAGTGCCCATCGCACTGCAGTCAGGGGGCTTTTGAGGAACATCTTAATGCACTTCAGGGAGGCTTCAAACCGCGCTTGTGGGCACTGGCATGCCCCGATGCTTCATGGGTTTGGCGGTCTGGCTCAGCCGAGTCCCTGACAGAGTGACCCCGGAAGTCTTTCAGTCGGGCACCACCGCAGTGGCCTCGATCTCGACCCGGGCGCGGTCTTCCACCAGGTCGGCCACCTGAACCAGCGCCATCACCGGGTAGTGACGCCCGATCACCTCTTGGTAGACCCGGCCCAGTTCTTTGCCGCGTGCCAGGTACTCTTGTTTGTCTTTCACATACCAGGTCAGCCGCACCAGATGGTGCGGCGCTGCGCCTGCACAGGCCAGCGTGTCGGTGATGTTTTGCAGCGCTTGCCGGCACTGGCCCACAAAGTCGTCGGTTTCAAATTGCCCTTGGCCATTCCAGCCGATCATGCCGGCGACGAACACCATCCGTCCGCGGGCTTCAATGCCGTTGGCGTAACCTTTGGCCGGGGCCCATCCTTCGGGTTGCAAAATGTTGAACATGGGGTTTCCTTCAGGACAGTTGGCGCAGTTTGAAGCGCTGCAGGTTGCCGGTTTCGGTGCGGGGCAATGCGGTTAAAAAGACGATCTTGCGCGGGTACTTGAACGGGGCGATGGTCGCCTTCACGTGCTCTTGCAATTGCGTCACCAGGGCTTCGGTGCCCGCATGACCCGGCCTGAGCACCACAAAGGCCTGCACGATTTGTCCGCGCTCCGGGTCGGGCATGCCGACCACACCGCATTCGGCGACCGCAGGGTGTTGCAGCAAGGCGCTCTCCACCTCGGGGCCGGCGATGTTGTAGCCGGCCGAGATGATCATGTCGTCGTTGCGGGCCTGATAGCTGAAGTAGCCGTCGGCATCCATCACAAAGGTGTCGCCGGGCAGGTTCCAGCCGGCCTTGACATAGTCTTGCTGGCGGGGGTCGTCGAGGTATTTGCAACCCGTGGGGCCGCGCACGGCCAGGCGGCCCACCGTGCCGGCAGGCACCGGGCGCATGTCTTCGTCGACGATTTGCGCTTCGTAGCCGGCCAACACCTTGCCGATGGCGCCGCGCCGCACCTGTTGGCCTGCGCTCGAGATGTAGATGTGGATCACCTCGGTCCCGCCGATGCCGTCGGTCAGCACGATGCCGGTGGCGTCTTGCCACAGTTGCCGGGTGGCGTCGGGCAAGGCTTCACCGGCCGACACCGGATGGCGCAAGCTGCTCAGGTCATGATCCTGGGCCAGGGCGGCCATTTGCCGGTACATGGTGGGGGCGGTGTAACACTGGGTGGCCCGGTATTGGGCGATGGTGGCCAGCAAAGTCTCCGGGGTGTGTTTTTCAATCAGGACGCTGCTGGCGCCATGGCGCAGCGGAAAACCCAGCAGGCCGCCCAAACCGAAGGTGAAGGCGATGGGCGGCGTGCCGCACACGACATCGCTGGCCTGCATCTGCAAGATCTGGCGGGGAAACAGGTCGCACATGGCCAGCAAGTCGCGCTGAAAGTGCAGGGTGCCTTTGGGTTTGCCGGTGGTGCCGCTGGTGAAGGCAATCAGGCAGACGTCGTCGCGGCTGGTGGGGTGGCATGCAAAGGGAAGGGCATGACGGGACATGCGTTGCTCCAGCCCGTCGTCTGTGGTCGACTTGAAGGCCAGCCACTGTTGCAACTCCGGCGCGTGGTGGGGATGGCCTGGCGTCATGCAATGCTGCAATTCTTCAGCCAGTTGACTGTCGCACAAGGCGGCGCCGATCTGGGCCTGGCGGATGATGGTCGCCAATTCGCCCGAACGCAGCAAAGGCATGGTCGGTACCGCCACCAGGCCGGCTTTGAAGCAAGCCAGCAGACAGGCCGCCATCATCGGGCTGTTGCCGCCCCGCAGCAACACCCGGTTGCCGCTGACCAGACCCATGTCCCGGGTCAGCACGTGGGCCACGCGGTCGACTTGCGCCTGCAGTTGGGCATAGGTCCAGCTGATTGCACGGGAGGTCACCGGGTCTACGCCGTGCAGGGCGATCTGCTCGCCTTGGCCTCGCTGCACATGCACGTCGACCCACTCGGTGGCCACATTCAAAAGGTCAGGGTAGGCCAATTCAGGGCGGTCGGCCAAAAAAACCGGCCACTGGTTGGCAGGGGGCAGCCGGTCGCGGGTGTAGGTGTCGACGTGGCTGGTGGGCAGCAGGGTGTTCCAGTCGCTCATGTCTCCTCCGGGGTTGGGGGCTTTAGCCTTTGAGCAGGTCTTTGCCGATGATGAGTTGTTGCACTTCGGTGGCGCCTTCGTAGATCCGCAGAGCCCGGATTTCGCGGTACAGCGACTCGACGATGTGCCCTTTGCGAACCCCCATGCCGCCATGCATTTGCACCGCCATGTCGATGATGCGCTGCGCGTTTTCGGTGGCGGCCATTTTGGCCATGGCGGCTTCGCGCGTGATGCGCCGGCCCTGATCGCGCAGCCATGCGGCCCGATAGGTCAGCAAGGTGGCGGCATCGAGGGCGGTGGCCATGTCGGCCAGCTTGGCCTGAGTCAGTTGAAAGTCGCCCAGGTGGTGTCCGAACATGGCCCTTGAACGGGACCATGCCAGGGCTTCATGCAACGCACGGCGCGCAAAGCCCAAAGCGGCTGCCGCCACCGAGGTGCGAAACACGTCCAGGGTGGCCATGGCCACCTTGAAGCCCGAGCCCGCTTCGCCGATCCGTTGGTCGTGCCCCACGATGCATTGATCAAAGCGCAAGGTGGCCAGGGGGTGCGGTGCCACGACGTCGATGCGCTCTTCAATGCTCAGGCCAGGGGTTTGTGCATCGACCACGAACGCACTGATGCCTTTGGCGCCCGGGGCTTCGCCGGTGCGCGCGAAGACCACATAAAAATCGGCGATGCCACCGTTGGAGATCCAGGTTTTTTGGCCCTGCAACACATAGCCTTGAGGCGTGTGTTGGGCTGTGCACTGCATGGCGGCCACATCCGAGCCTGCTTGCGGCTCGGACAGGGCAAAGGCGGCCACCGTCCGGCCTTGTGCCACCCCGGGCAGGTAACGCGCCTGTTGCGCCGGAGTGCCAAACAGGCTGATGGCGCCACTGCCCAAACCTTGCATGGCAAAGGCAAAATCGGCCAGGCCATGGTGCCAGGCCAGTGTCTCGCGCAACAGACACAACTGGCGCGTGTCCAGCGTGTCTTGCGCCCCGCCATGGGTGCGGCCTGCCACGGCATGGCGCAACCAGCCCCCCTGGCCCAGCAGGTCGACCAGCCGCAGGCATTCGGCGTCCACGGCGTCGCGGCTTTCGCTCGGGGTGCCATGGCTCAAATGGGTCTCGCACCAGGCATCCAGGCGGGCTTTGAACTGACGGTGGGCATCGTCAAAAAAAGGCCAATCCAGTTCGGTCGGCCAGGCTGGGGCGTCGCTCATGATCAGTCCCCCTTGAAGACCGGTGTTTGCTTGGCCACAAAGGCGTGGTAAGCCCGATGGAAGTCGTTGGTCGCCATGCAGATCGCCTGCGCCTGGGCTTCGGCCTCTATGGCCTCATCGACGCCCATGTTCCATTCCTGTTGCAGCATTTTTTTCGTGATGCCGTTGGCAAAGGTGGGGCCTTGAGCCAGTTGCAGGGCCATCGCTTGTGCATCGGCCAGCAAGGCGTCGGGCGCGCAGATCCGGTTGTAAAAGCCCCAGCGTTCGGCTTCTTCGGCACCCAGCCCGCGGCCGCTGAACAGCAATTCGCTGGCGCGGCCCTGGCCGATGATGCGCGGCAGCAAGGCACAGGCCCCCATGTCGCAGCCGGCCAGTCCGACTTTGTTGAATAAAAAATAGGTTTTGCTGCGCGGGCTGCCGTAACGCAAATCCGATGCCATGGCCAAAATGGCGCCGGCACCCGCGCACACGCCGTCGATCGCCGCCACGATGGGTTGCGGGCATGCCCGCATGGCTTTGACGAGATCGCCCGTCATGCGGGTGAAGGCCAGCAGCCCGGGCATGTCCAGCCGGGTCAGCGGGCCGATGATTTCGTGCACATCCCCGCCCGAGCAAAAGTTGCCGCCCTCGCCCGTCAGCACCACCGCATGGATGTCGGGCGCCGTGGCCAGCGCACGGAAAAAATCGCGCAATTCGGCATACGAGTCAAACGAGAGCGGATTTTTGCGTTCCGGCCGGTTCAGGCTGAGGGTGGCCACGCTTTGCTGCACGTGCAGCAGGAAATGTTGCGGGCGGTAGCCGGCCATGGGCACGTTGTGGCGGGGCAACTGGTGGGGTTGTCCGGGCAAATGGCGGTCGGTCATGAGGCCTCCGGGGTCGGGGTTGGCAGGGCGCCGTGTTTCAAAGCCCCCAGCAGTTTGTGCAGTTGGGCTTGTTGGCGGTCGGTCAGGGGAGAGAGCAGTTCGACCACCCAGGTCTCGTGAACCCGGGCCATTTGGGCAAAGGCCTTGCGTCCGGCGGCGGTCAGGCTGACCCGATGGGCGCGGCGGTCGCCGGGCAGGGGTTTGCGCACCACCAGCGCCTCCCCTTCGAGTTGGTCGACGATGGCGGTGATGTTGCCGCCGGTGACCATCATCCGCCGTGACAACTCGCCCATGGTCAACCCGTCGGGTTCACGTTCGAGTTGGGCCATCAGGTCGAAGCGGGGCAGGGTGATGCCGAACTGCTCGCGCAGACGCTGGCGGATCGTGTCTTCGATGCGGGTGCTGCAAGACAGCAGGCGCAACCACAGCCGCAAAGAGGCGTGGTGGTCCTCGTGGGCCCGTACTTCCATGTCGATCGGGGGTGCAGTGGCGGTGGAGGTGTTCATGGTGTTCCCCAAAGAGGTTCAGCCGGCTTGTTCGCCGCCGTCGATGGCAATCGCCTGCCCATTGATGGCGTCGCTGCCGGGCAGGCACAGCCAACTCACGGTGTGCGCCACTTCGGCCGGTTGGACCAGGCGTTGCATCGGGTTGCGGGCCGCCAGGGCTTGACGGGCTTGCGCCTCGGTCTGACCGGTCTTGGCAACGATGTTGCGCACGGCTTGCTGGACGATGTCGGTTTCGGTATAGCCGGGGCAGACGGCATTGACGGTGATGTTTTTGCGCGCCAGCTCCAGGGCCAGTGAGCGGGTCAGACCCACCACGCCGTGCTTGGCGGCGGCATAGGCGCTGACGTAGGGGTAGCCCATCAGGCCGGCCGTGCTGGCCACCATCACGATGCGACCGGGGGTTCCGCCGGCCGCGGCTTCGAGCATGGCGGGCAACACCGCCCGGGTCATCAGGTACGGTCCGGTCAGGTTGACCGCCAGCGTGCGTTGCCACAGATCGGGGTCGGTGCGCAAAAAGGGCTGACTCTCAGCCTGTCCGGCGTTGTTGATCAAAATGTGCACGGGGCCCAGCTGTTGCTGCGCCAGCGCGACACCGGCCTGCACACTGTCAGGGTCGGTCACGTCCAGCGAGGCCAGCACCACCGCCACGTCGGGCACCGCTTGCCGCAGGCGCTCGGCCTGGGCCTGCAAGGATTCGGTTTGGCGCCCGGCCAGGGTCAACCGGCATCCCTGACGGGCCAGCGCCAGGGCAATCGCCGCGCCGATGCCGCTGCCGGCTCCCGTGACCAGGGCGTGTCTTG
>JACCEC012234559.1_pt1 | contig 19424 bp, 4 predicted proteins | sample 7450121 | NCBI WGS metagenome assembly JACCEC01 (sample SAMN15323455, study PRJNA562643) | freshwater metagenome | isolation source: river surface water | place: USA:Blue River Watershed | collected 2017-08-18 | reverse complement strand
TTCTGCGTTTCTTCAATTATATTATTTGTTTATAAAGGTAGTTTTATAGAGATTTCATAAAAGTGCCAAAATCAACATTTTGGTAATCTCTCCGAACCTCAATTTTAAAAAGCAAAAATATAACCCAATAAAATATATTGGAACTTCTGCGTTTCTTCAATTATATTATTTGTTTATAAAGGTAGTTTTATAGAGATTTCATAAAAGTGCCAAAATCAACATTTTGGTAATCTCTCCGAACCTCAATTTTAAAAAGCAAAATATAACCCAATAAAATATATTGGAACTTCTGCGTTTCCTCAATATAAAGTTGATTAAAAAGGTTTGATACCATACTTTGTTAAAATAGTTGATAATAGAGAAAGCTTAGTAGCATCAAACCCAACACCATACGCAGGCATACCATATAAATAAATATAATAACTGTAAAGAGGTGCCAACTTGAATGTTTTGGTAATAGAGATTTGGCCACTTGTGCAACCCATAGCCTTTTTTTCATTTTTACCAGAAAGAATATCATCATTCTTTTTGTTCAAATTGAGAACTTGGACTTGAAGATCAGCATTATCAGAAAAGAGTGTTTTAGAATAGAGAGAACCTTCTAATCCATCACGCGCAATTTGAAATAATAGTTTTAAATTAGAGTTTTTTTGTTTTCCAATTGCTTCAACCATTGTGTCATTAAGTGATAAATAATTGGACATTGATTGTGGTATCTCTAAAAACTTTTTTAATGCCATTTTGTGAACATAATTATTTTGAATTGTATTTAATCCTTTTAAAAAATCTTGTCCAAAACTTAATTCCTGTTGTGAACTTGTACTAACTGGATTAATCAAAGATTTACTAGTATTTTGTGACCCAGTCATCATAGATTTGCCCTTGAATGCCATAATAATATAGTAGTTGAAAAGTGTAATAAATAAAAATCAAGAAAGAATATAATGGAAGACGGCTTAGATTTAGATATTAATAATTATACTATAAAAGATTTGGAACGTTTTTTTCAAATATCTCCAAATAAAAAATATAATGCCTCGGATATTGAATTGAAAGAGGCAGAATTAAGAGAAGTTTTATTAAAAACTGGACATATTGATAAAAAGTTTAAGCGGGATTTAATTGCCTTTCTGGAAACCGCAAAAGATTGGCTTATTACAGTAAAATGTAAAAACGATTCAAAACCTCCAACTAGTTTTCAAAATGTTCCTAAAATGGAGAAGTATCCAAATGTTCCTGCGTCAAGAGATCCGATGCCTAGATTAGATGAACTTACACAGAGACCAGAAACACCTTACGTAAACGCTTATTCAAGTGAATATTTTCCAGGAATTATGAATCCATTGAAGACAAGGGTTATAAGCAAATGCTTAAATATTGACACGCGTTTTAGAGACAATATGACACAAACTAATAGTTCCGACTTCTTAGTCAATTTACCGGTTCGTCTTCAAAAAGTAGTTTCAATGCAAATAACAGCAATTGAGTTTCCTGTAGCATTTTATGGTATATCTTCCAAATATGGTAATAATTATTTTAATATTACTGCAACACAGCAATTGGTTGAAGAAGGAGAAATAACTCAAGAATCAAAAATCATAATTATTCCAGATGGAAACTACAACGCAAGCGATTTTATAGATACAATCAATCTTTATGTTTCAAGTAAAAATGAGGATGGTTCAAATATTGATCCAAATAGTTTATTTAATTATATTATTTTTCGCCTTGATGTAACAGAGACTGGTTCAGGAACCGCAAAAGTAATTGTGGAAACATTTGGTAATTTGGATTATACCATAAAAACTATTGATATTGACTTCTCTCTAGATATACACGGAAATCCAGATAAAACACCGGTAACAAGTAAAATTGGAATGAATCTGGGATTTTTGAAAAGGAAGTATCTAGGACAAAGAACTTATACATCGGAAACTCTTGTAGAACCGGCAAATATTCGATATCTCTATTTAGCAATAGATGATTTCAATAACAATGTAAATAATCATTTTATATCCGCGTTTAATAATTCCATATTAAGTCCCAATATTTTAGCAAGAATATCAATTAAAGGATCATATTTCAGTTTAATGATGGAAACCGATTTAAACCTTACCACCGAACCACGAAAATATTTTGGCCCAGTAGATATTCAAAAGTTACATATTCAAGTATATGATGACCATGGAAGGATTTTAGATACAAATAATGCCAACTTCTCTTGTTGTCTTTTATTCAAAATGTTATATGATCTTTAAGCAATTATTTTTTTTGTATGAAAAAATATAAATTGAATGTATATAAATGTCCACTTTACCCGAACCCGAGTTTGACAGAAACGACCCCACCCACGACACCACCTACACTGGCGAGGTTTACGCCTTCAATGCCACTGGAGGTTTCTCCATGGAGCGTGGTTTTGATACCATTAAGCTTGCTGAGTCAGATGCCCCCGTTCATGTAGATGTTACCGATGCTATCCAAATTACCATGGATGTTGCTACATTCAACAACAAGCTTGACCTTACTTCATTTGACACGGTAACTGATGCTTTCGGTGTTAATGAGATTACCCTTACCTCTGAGGATTTAACTGCTGGCGTTACTAATGCTGCCCAGATTATCTCCGTTGGAAGATATTCTACTTTATATTCTGATTTCCAGGCCTATGTTGCCCAATATTTCGGCATTCCTGGTGGTTTCTCTTCTTTGTTCACTGCTGCGTCTGAGTTTGCAATTGATGAGACTAATGAGTTCACCGCTGATTCCTTCATTGCTCTCTTGACTGGTGTTGCCGCTGCCGAGACTGGTAACTACATCAGTGATTTGTCTGGCTCTATTACCATTGGAAACATTTCCAAGTTGTTGAAGTACTCCGTTGATGCCAACGTCTTCGGAAACAGAAACCCTGATGACAAGAACTGGGGTGTTGCTGATGGCTTTGTTCCTGGTGACCTTATCTGGGTCCCTGATGGTACCACTATCACATTGAAGCTCGCCATTGATGCTGAGGCTTTTGCTCCTCTTAACAACATTGGCTCTACTACTGGTGCTCCTATTGCCCAGACCCAGAGTACTACATTTACTGCTACCAACTTCTCTCTTGAGACTGAGGCCTCCACTGAGCTCATCACTCGTGTTGCCAAGGCTCCTCTTCTTATCAAGTTGGTTACTGTGTAAATAAACTAATACTTTATAAATAAAAAATATGTTTTTTATTTATTTTCACTACTCAACAAATCGTGTCGTTGAGTAAATACATAAAGATTTATATGTAAAATATATAAAATGTTAAATGGGGTTTTCGATTACAAACGTTTTAGAAAAACACCACTTCCGGAAACACCACCACCCATTTATGTCAGAGGACCAAAAGGACCAACTGGACCAGAAGGAACACCATATAGACCACAAGACGTCTATACTGGTCCTACCGGTATAACTGGTATAACTGGTCCACAAGGTCCAACTGGAACATTTGATGGTCGCCCATTTTATGAAAGTCTTCAAGCAAATGTTCCAAATAATACTTACTCTTTTGGAAGCAATGCTAACCAATTTACTTCAGTTGCTATAAACAGCGGTCGTTTTGGTTCTTTAGATTTAAGCACAAATGGTGTATTTCCAACAGTCAATGGAACAATTGATTTGGGATCTGACACACGCAAGTTCAATGATATATTTACAAAGAAGGCACACATAGAGAATACAAGTCTTGTTATTCGCGACCAAAGTGGAAACAAAATCACAATGTCTTTTGATTTGGAAAATTACAAAATTATTTATGATGTGGTTTCTCTCAACGGCAACAATTTCAAACTTTATAGCGTGGAAAATATTGATAACACACTTGATATAGATCTTTTTCCATATACAGGTCTTACATTTTATAAGTCAGTTTCACCAGTTTATAATATTATTGACACAACCACAGTTGAAATCTATAATAATATTCAAACAATGTATGAATTAGAACGCTCTACTACCGGCTATTATTTAATTATTGATACTGATGGTAGAATTGATACACCTTCTACTGTTTATGTGTCAAGAGATTCCAATACTTATACATTTAATCAAGAAATCATTAATTTGGATCCTGGGATACTTGCTATTGATGTGTCTGCTGGTGACATGTTAATTATGTCTGTTTATAAAGATATTGATTATGCAAACACTTATATTATTAAATGGTCGCATTACAGTATGTCATATCCTGTAGATTCAGTATCAACCAGTTATTTTGTAAATAATTCAGTTACAACAGAAAAAATTGCAGATGGCGCAGTAACTTCTTCAATGATTTCAGATAATAGTATTACTACCGAATATTTGGCCAATTCTGGAGTCACTTTTGCGGACTTCTCATTCAATTCTATTTCTGGAAGCAAATTAATTGATGGTGTATTGGTTGGTGCGGACTTTGAAACAGGATCTATTACGGGTTCAATGATTGGCGGGTCTATAACAACTATTTATTTAAATGGAAATGTTCTCTTTAATAACTCGTATTTTCAAGATGCCACAATTACACATTCTGATTTGGCTACTAATACTTTTAATGTTAGCACCGACTTCAGCAACAATATTATTACTATGTCAAAACTCTCAACAGATCTTCAACAAAAGTTTGGTGTTGGTCCAGAAGGACCTACTGGCATTGATGGACATATTGGATACATTGGCAAAGAAGGCAAAATTGGAAATACTGGACAAACTGGTTCCACTGGACAAACTGGAAGCACTGGTTTCACAGGTCAAACTGGATCCAAAGGTTCCACCGGCTCAACTGGTTCAACCGGCTCAACTGGTGAAACTGGATCAACTGGGTTCACCGGCTCAACTGGTGAAACTGGATCAACTGGGTTCACTGGATCAACTGGGTTCACTGGATCAACTGGGTTCACCGGCCAAACCGGATCATCCGGCCAAACAGGTCAAACCGGTCAAACTGGTAAAACAGGCTCAACCGGTCAAACCGGTTCTACTGGAACAACTGGTTCTACAGGTTCTACTGGTTCTACTGGTTCTACCGGTCAAACTGGTCAAACTGGTGAAACTGGTCAAACTGGTCAAACTGGTTTTACAGGTGAAACTGGCCAAACTGGCTTTACTGGTTCCACAGGATCCACTGGTTCTACTGGTTCTACTGGTCCAACTGGAACACAAGGTCCAGAAGGATCGGTTGGCGCAACTGGCTCAACTGGCCAAGCAGGCTCAACCGGAACAACCGGTGACACTGGTTCACAAGGTTATACTGGATCAACTGGAATAATGGGTGAAATTGGTCAGACTGGTTTAACCGGCTCAACTGGAACTATCGGTGCTACTGGATCAACTGGTTCTTTTGGTAATTATGGTTATACAGGCTCAACTGGCCAAACAGGGTCAACCGGCTCAACTGGTTCAACTGGCGCTAATGGTGCTACCGGTGAAACTGGTTTTACAGGCCAAACAGGAAGCATTGGATTAACCGGTTCTACTGGCCAAACTGGCAACACTGGTTCAATAGGACCACAAGGAGACCAAGGAAGCACTGGTCCAACTGGTTCCACCGGCCAAACTGGAAGCACTGGTTCAACTGGCGAAAAAGGAGACCAAGGAAGTAGTGGTTCAACTGGCCAAACAGGCCAAACCGGTTCCACTGGTTCAACAGGCGCACAAGGAAACCAAGGAAGCATCGGCCAAACCGGACAAACAGGTCAAACCGGCAACACTGGTTCAACAGGATCACAAGGAGATCAAGGAAATACTGGTCAAACTGGTTCTACCGGGCAAACTGGAAGCACTGGTTCAACTGGCGAAAAAGGAGACCAAGGAAGCACTGGTTCAACAGGACCACAAGGAGATCAAGGAAGCACTGGTTCAACAGGACCACAAGGAGATCAAGGAAGCACTGGTCAAACTGGTTCTACTGGCTCAACCGGAAGCACTGGTTCAACAGGACCACAAGGAGACCAAGGAAGCACCGGTCAAACTGGTTCCATTGGTCAAACCGGGTCTACTGGTGAAACAGGCTCACAAGGTCCAGACGGCTCTATTGGCACAACTGGTATAACTGGCACAACCGGAAATACCGGTTATCAAGGAGACACCGGCTCACAAGGCTCCACTGGTATCACTGGTCCAACAGGTTCTGGAGGTTCAGACGGTAGAGATGGTATATTAGGTACAACCGGTACAACTGGAACCACAGGTGAAACTGGTACAACTGGAACTACAGGTGAAACCGGCATAACTGGTGTAATGGGTTCAGATGGAAAAGACGGTATTCTTGGAACTACTGGATATACAGGTACAACCGGTTATCAAGGATATGAAGGCTATACTGGAATAACTGGTTCAACAGGTATAACTGGCCCTGATGGTAAAGACGGTATATTAGGCACAACAGGTCCAGATGGTTTTATTGGAGAAACTGGCCATACAGGAGCCACTGGCACAACTGGTGAACGTGGTTCAACAGGATATACTGGATCCACTGGTCAAACTGGAAGCCAAGGTTCTATCGGTTCTACTGGTTCCACTGGACAAACCGGTTCCACTGGTTCTACTGGAAGTCAAGGCAACCAAGGAAGCACGGGACAAACTGGTTCTCAAGGTTCAACTGGTTCTGACGGTTCTACAGGAAGCCAAGGCTCAATCGGAAATACAGGTTCCACCGGAAACACCGGCTCTACCGGCACCACTGGTTCAACCGGTTCCACAGGTAATAGTGGTTACACAGGATCAACTGGAATAACAGGTTCTCAAGGAATAACCGGAATAACCGGAACAACTGGAACAACAGGTTCAATTGGCGCAAAAGGAATGCTAGGTGAAACAGGAACAACCGGAACCACTGGTTCAACTGGTTCTCAAGGGTATGACGGATCTACTGGATCACAAGGATCCACTGGTTCTGAAGGTTCTACTGGCTCCACCGGTTCCACTGGTTCTATAGGTTCTACAGGTTCTATTGGTTCTCAAGGTTCAACCGGTTCCACCGGTTCTATAGGTGCTTCTGGTTCATTAGGTCATACAGGTTCAACAGGTTCTCAAGGTGAAACCGGTTCTCAAGGCCTAATTGGATTAACCGGTTCAACTGGATCACAAGGCTCTACTGGTCCTACTGGTTGCCAAGGCTCTCAAGGAGAAACCGGAGCACAAGGTCCTCTCGGTGCTTATGGATACAAAGCTGATACTGGTTCAACTGGTTCACAAGGCACTACAGGAAGCACTGGTCAAATTGGTAGTCAGGGCCAAACTGGCACAACTGGCACAAATGGAAGCACTGGATCAGAAGGATCCAAAGGCTCCACTGGATCCCAAGGATCCCAAGGCTCCACTGGATCTCAAGGAGATACTGGTTTAACCGGAACAGAAGGAAATACAGGTTCCAATGGTTCACAAGGCTCTACTGGATCCCAAGGATCCCAAGGATTAGAAGGTTCAACTGGTTCTGAAGGATACCAAGGCTCAACTGGTTCAACCGGTTCACAAGGATCCCAAGGAAATACTGGAGCAACTGGAATCCAAGGAAATGCGGGATCAAAAGGTGCTGATGGTCCAGAAGGTTCGCAAGGAACTAGCGGAACAACTGGAACAACAGGAGAAACCGGTTATCAAGGAATCCAAGGTTCATCTGGTTCAACTGGATCAACTGGTTCCGAAGGTTCACATGGTTCTCTCGGTTCTAAAGGCTCTACTGGCAATCAAGGTTCTCAAGGTGAAACTGGTTTTGACGGAAATACTGGTTCAACCGGTTTTACCGGCTCTACAGGTTCACAAGGATTACAAGGAAATACTGGTTCTAAGGGAACTATGGGAATAATTGGTTCTCAAGGATCTACTGGTTCCAATGGAACTACGGGCGCCGAAGGCGCCACAGGTTCAACCGGTTCCAAAGGCCCACAAGGTTCTAAAGGTGACACTGGATCTGATGGAAATACTGGAACAACCGGAACACAAGGTTCACAAGGTATACAAGGTGACACTGGTTCTACTGGTTCTACTGGTTCTACTAGTTCTACTGGTTCTACTGGTTCTGATGGAACAACCGGTTCTCAAGGTCCTATTGGACCTCAAGGTTATACTGGTTCTGAGGGTTTGAATGGCTCTACAGGTTCAACTGGATCAAAAGGAGATACTGGTTTAACCGGTTCCGATGGTTCAGTTGGATCTACAGGTTCTTTTGGCTCTCACGGTTCAAAAGGTTCAACAGGATCTATGGGTACAACAGGATCTGAAGGTTCATTTGGTTCTCTTGGTTCTGTTGGCTCAACCGGTTCACAAGGTTCTCAAGGAAATGATGGAAACACAGGAACAACTGGTTCCAAAGGAGACACTGGTTTCAAAGGAGAAACTGGTTCAACTGGTATAATGGGTCCAAGTGGAGCAACAGGTTTTACTGGCTCTACTGGTAGTTACGGGTATCAAGGATCCACTGGTTCTGATGGTTCCACTGGTTATTATGGCACAACAGGACAAACTGGTTCTAAAGGATCTACCGGCTCTGATGGAAATACTGGTGATACAGGTTCAACCGGTTCTATCGGTTCTATTGGTAGTGATGGTAATACTGGCTCTACTGGAGAAACCGGAAGTGATGGTCCAACTGGTCCTATTGGCAGTCGTGGAGACACCGGTTCTAAAGGATCTACCGGTTCTGATGGAACTACCGGAGCAACTGGTTCTAAGGGATCTAGAGGAGACACTGGAAACACAGGTTCGCAAGGTGACACAGGTTCATATGGAACTACCGGAACCACTGGACAAACAGGTTCTCAAGGATCTAGAGGATCCACTGGAAACACTGGTTCTGATGGAACAACAGGATCAAAAGGATCCACAGGTTCTAGAGGAGATACCGGTGACACTGGAGACACTGGAAATACCGGTTCATATGGAACAACAGGATCAAAAGGATCTACAGGTTATAGAGGAGACACAGGTGACACTGGAGCTACTGGAACAACTGGTTCTCAAGGTTCTAGAGGAACCACAGGTGATACTGGAGCTACTGGAAATACTGGTTCCACAGGTTCTACTGGCCCGGATGGCTACTTGGGTGACCGAGGAATCCAAGGTGAAACCGGCGCTACTGGACCAACCGGAAAAACCGGTTCTACTGGTTCCAAAGGAGACACCGGTTCCAAAGGAGACACTGGTTCTAATGGAACTACTGGAGAAACAGGTTCAATAGGTCCTCAAGGTTATGGCGGTTTAACTGGTGATACAGGTTCAACTGGTTCTACCGGAACTATTGGAAAAACTGGTCAAACTGGTTTAACAGGATCCAAAGGAGATAGTGGAGCCACTGGTTCATATGGAACCACAGGTAGAACCGGTTCTACGGGTTCAAGAGGATCACAAGGAGACACTGGATCACAAGGTCCTACTGGACAAATTGGTAATACTGGTGCAATTGGTCAAATCGGAACAACTGGCACTACTGGAACTACTGGTACAATAGGACAAACAGGCGCAACTGGACAAACCGGACAAACAGGAATCCAAGGTGATGCTGGTCCTCAAGGTATCCAAGGCTTTTCTGGTAAAACTGGACAAACTGGAACTACTGGTACCACAGGAGATACTGGAGCAACTGGAGCTATGGGTCCGGCTGCACCCGGTAGAACTGGTCAAACCGGTCAAACCGGAGACACTGGTGACACTGGCGACACCGGAGCAACTGGCGCATTAGGACACCGAGGAGCACTCGGAATACGTGGTGACACAGGAGACACCGGCGACACGGGCAGAACAGGTCGAACTGGACAAACTGGCACCACTGGTCCAACCGGTGATACTGGAACTACTGGTGCTACTGGCAGAACCGGCCAAACTGGAAGAACCGGTCAAACTGGTCCAACTGGAGATACTGGCGACACTGGTGGAACAGGTTCTACGCGAACTGGACCTACCGGTCAAACCGGTCAAACCGGTCAAACAGGAGACACTGGCGATACAGGCGCAACTGGGTTCACTGGTCGCACGGGCCCGAAGGGCCCAACTGGTCAAATTGGTATTACTAGTTTTACTGGACCCACCGGCCAAACCGGCCAAACAGGCTCAACTGGTCAAACAGGCACAACAGGAGACACTGGTAATACGGGCGCAACTGGTTTTATAGGCAGAACCGGACAAACCGGTCAAACCGGCACAACTGGCTTCACAGGCGCAACCGGACAAACCGGCTCAACTGGTTCTCTTGGTGATACTGGTCTTGGTGGACCTATTGGACCAAAAGGTGAAGATAATCCATTTGCTACAGGTCCCACTGGCGAAGGTCAACAAGGATTCGCGCCCAACTTCTATGGTCCAAGTCGCTCCAATATGTATTATCCATTACTAAGCGGTCCTACTGGAACTCAAGATGGATACTATTTCAATGTAAGCGCTTCTAGCACAGATTCCACCAATTATGCTTACAAAGCATTTGATAAGACTGCCGAAACATATTGGAACTCCGCAACTGGAACTTATGATGTTTCATCTGGCATTTACATAGGATCAACCAATATGAATATTACTGGTTCTTTTCCCATTGACCAGATTTCAAATGTAAATACTACGCCTTTTTACGATGAAACCTCTTTCTATGTCGGAAAAACCCAGTATTATACGCCCACCTTTACACAGAGCACTAAAAATATTGCGGATGATTACAAACTTATGATTTATCACACCTTTGATAGTTATAATATATATAACACCGCTGTTATAAATAAGGCTCAAGAATCATCAATTTCTAATTCTACATTAATTAATAATCCAACTATTGACACCAGTAATCAATTAATTGGTTACGGGTGTGTTCAATTTGGAACAAATGATACTATAAAATGTATTCTTTTGCCATATATTTATTTCCCAGTTCCTGCTCTTACAACTTCATTCTGGATTAAACAAAATACTGTAGATAATCAGGCATATTACCAATCATTATTTGTATTAAATGACAAAGCCGGAAACTCTCTCAATCTCTCTATAAATAATTCGGATGCTAGTTATAACTATTTTGGCATAACAATAACAAGTCAAGACGCATCCGCACAAACATTTACACCAAGTATATTGAAGTCTAGTGTAGATACAAGCAATTGGACACACATAGCACTCATTGTTAGTGCCTCTTCACTCAATCTTTTCATAAACTCAACCAAAATACTTGACACAAGTATGAATTATATATTTAATAATCGACCAACATATACTTCCAACTATTTGGGATATGATACTAATGCCTTTGTCAATGGATTTATGGATGAGTTCCGTCTCTATAATCGTGTTTTTACCGATGATGAAGTTTCAAATCTCTACAATTATGTATCAAATACTTCAACATCTGTAAGTGTAACAACCAATAATAATTCTTGGCGCAATGTAGATATAAGAAATTGGTATAATTATTCGAACTGGCAATTGGGAGATTCATTTGGATATGTTGATAATTCATACAATTATAATGGCCTTATTGGTTTCGTAAATAATCAAGTATCTACAGAGAAGAAAATAACCAAAGTAAATAACCTCAGTTATTTGCAGAGAACAAAGAAGTTAGCCCTTACAGCAATTGGTGGAACAGACTTCAGTTACAATTCCGGTTTTTACAGTTTAAATCAAGGAAACACCAATACAACTTATTTGAAAGCAAATGACTTTTACCAATCAGACCTTCAATATGGATATACAGTTCATGCCAAGTTCAGTGTAGATTCGGACGCCTCGCAAAATGTAAGATTATTGAGTTTACGTTCACAAGGAATCTTACAAAATGGAAGATTTGGTATTCCAGCCCTCTCTGCCAACTCATCTACTAATTATTCAACTGGCAATACAAGTATATCTAATTGGGTAATTTCGGGTTCAACCACACTTTCAAATTATTTGACACCAAATATTCCAGCACCACTAACAGGACAAACACTTACAATATCAGCATCATTTACGTCGCAATCATCTGTTTCGCAAACATTTTATTGTACACCAGGAACATATCAAGTGTCATTTTTCATATGTGGTGGAGACCAAAATGGAAGCACAGACATAACTGGTGGTATAAATATTACGATAGATGGAGTATCCATATTGACAAAACAATACACTGATGTTAGAAGAACATTGTGGTTGTTTTATTCAGGAAACTTTACAATTACAACTCTTGGAAATCATATTATTAGTTTGATTGGTATTGGTGATGGAAGCACAAGCACATCAAAAATAATTAATTTGAATTGGGTTTCAATTATTAATATTCAAGACGCAGTAAGTTTTGGCAATAATTCATTTGAAAATCCTGTAATGCTATCAAATAGTGAAACAACTGTTCCAAATACAACTTTTTTAACAAATTGGATAGCAGTTGTTCCAAATAATATTATACTTATAAATCAATCAACATCAACATTTAATTATCCAAGACCTTATCCATTTGGTAATCAATGTATTGTTCTCAGAGGTATTAGTTCAGTTTATCAAAATATTTATTTGACTCCGGGCAATTACTATTTAACTTATTATTTGGCATTAATTAGAACCTTTAATAACAATAATTATATTGCGATCTCTATTAATGATGTGGTTATTAATAATCCTTCAGCCGAACAGTACACAGCATTTTTAAATAACAATAAATGGTTGTATTTTTCCAACACTTTCACTATTTCAACTGCCGGAACATATAAAATTGCTTTTACTGGAACTCAAAGTTCTCTTACACTTATGAACTATTTTGCTCTAGATTATATCAATATTATTAATCAAAAATTTTCTGACTATGCGTTGTTAAATATTTATAGAGACGCAAACTTAAACTCTCTCAAAATTAACTACTCATATAATCAAAGAACATTTGTGGATACAAAATTATTAGACTACTCCGCCAATCGTGTTTATAATACTTTCATTAATGTAGGCAAATATGGTTCGATCGCAACATACAAGGCATATGCTTATGATAGTAGCAATAACTTAGTTGGAAATCAAGTAAATTGGATGGACGTAAGCAATTCTTGTCTTTTCTCAGATGTATTTATAGGAAGACACCAAGATCCAATTACAAATACAGGTATATTCAAAGGTAAAATATATGGTTTCAATGTAATTACACCCAATATATCTTATTACACATTTGAACCAAGCGGAGGAACCGATTACGCAACAACATCAAGCTACTATACAACAAATGCTACTGGAGCAAATACCACCTATTTATCAATTGCGGATACAAACCCGGGTGTAGTTTCGCAAAATGTAAGATTGCCTGACGCCATTAACGGCAAATCAGTAAAAATGGACTTGAAGTTCAGTTTAAATAATGAATTGCGAACCATTGTCAAACAAACTATTCCAACAGCAGTAGATTTCCCTACAGCAATTGATACAAGCTACTCCCAAATAAATATTACTGGAAATACAAATGAAAACGCATACTTGAATGGAATATATGATGCCTCTTCATCGACACCAATCGTATTCAATAATGTAACATTAAACAATTTTTCACCCAATTTACACATTGACCCATCTTCAAACTTTTCATTAAGTGGGACAAATATCAAAACCATTGTAGACCCTTCCACTAATATTACTGCGTCATCATTTATGTTAGACTCATTAAATCCAAATCTTCGATCAAATGCTTCAGCAATTTATTCGTTTCGCAACCTTTCCGCAACATATACTGGTCCTGTTGTAAGGATTCGCCGTGTTTCGGACAGTTCAACCGTTGACTTTTATGCTAGTGGAAATAAGAGTAATTCAATATTATATACAGGTGCAAATGGAACAGGCACTCAATTAAATACATGGTTAATAAGTACAACCGGTTATGTTAATACTTGGTATGATCAAACTGGAAATGGAAAACACGCAACACAAACAAACACTTCTCTACAACCGATTATGACAACATCACTAACTATGGATTTCAGCAATAATCCACTTGCGTATTTAAATATGCCAGATTCAACCATACCATCTGGCAATTCCTCTTATACAATTTATTACTATCACAACTTTTATATAAACTCAACTGGTGGAAGCATTTTGGGCGCCGGAGATTATACAGTAGACTCAACACAAACTTTGGCATTTGGCTCTATAAATAATAAATACCGTCATAATTGGTATGGCAGTGATATTTCATTTGGTACAATTTCCGGTAATCAATCTATTGCTGAGACTTATAATTCAAGTACGCGCTTAAGAACTGTTTACAATTCAAATAATAGTAGTGTATTATTTTCTGGAACAGCCTCTGTTTCAAGAAATACATCTACTGGTTACAATACAATTGGTAAATCAAACGCATACAGCATAGCCTCTCTACCAATTGATACTAGCAATTTAACCATATACTATAACTTTGACAGTGCCTCTATTTCAGGAACAAATATTTTAAACAATGCAACAAGTATTTATGATGCTTCTCTTGTAAATGGAGCTAGCATTGATACAACAAGTAAAATATTTGGAACTGCTTCATTATCTCTTTCTTCCGCGTCAAGTCAATATGTGAAAGTTGGATCATTTACTCCAAGCACTTCTGGTCTTTCCTTTTCTTTTTGGTTTAGAGCAAATAGCACGGCAAGTTGGAGCAGAGTCTTTGACTTTGGAAATGGACAAGTAAGTAATAATATTTTGTTTTATGTTCAGAGCAATTATATTGGCGCGTCAATATATGTTGGTGCTTCAGGAACCGATTATACAAACTTTTATACTGCAGTTAATGTAAACGACAATGTTTGGAGGCATATGGTATGGACAATTGATCCTACCGGAGCTACATGGAAGTTTTACTTAAATGGTGTATTAGTTCATACCAGATCAACTGGAGCAACTTTTCCAAATGGTACACAACTGCTTTTGAATTATATTGGAAAAAGTAACTACACATTGGATCCTTACTTTAATGGTGGTGTTGATGACTTTCGTATTTATAATGGACGTATACTGAGCCAAACTAATGTTACAGACATTTACAATAATAGTCAAACACCAAATGAATATTTTGGAGGCTATCTCTATGAAATCGCACTTTTTAATACAGACTTTTCTATTGACCAAATCCAATGTTTAAATAACTCAAATAATTGGACAATGCCTATTTATTCAACCAATGTTATTGGAACTAAGCCAGGAATTACTTTTAATAATGTTGCAACACTTGTGACCAATGATGTTGAGACCTCTGTTTCAGATATGACTTTATTTTTTGTAGTTAATAATTCAACAACTGATATATTACAATCAAGAGGTCCAATTAGACCTGGCTTTATTACAATTAAAAATGTAGAAATAAGACTGTACTACGGAGGCTCATATGTATTACTTACTGGTCCCGACTTTGCCGGTTCTTCACCCAAAATTATTATGATTAATATGTATGTTGTAGGAACCACATTTTATTTGAAATATAGTTTAAATGGCACTGTTTCCTCTCTATTGTCAACAACACTTCCTTCTTCTGGTATTAAAATATTAACTGGCTTCAATTTCGGTTCACAAGTCGCACTTGGAGACTTTTTCCAATTTAACTCTACATTGATTGATATTAATATGCGACGTATAGAGGCATTATTAGCTACAAAATGGGGATTAATGAGTTCATTAGATGCTTCACATCCATACAAAACAAAACCGATTGGTTATGAAATCCCTCTTGCATATCCTTTTAATACTGCTTTTGACTCACTTGGATGGTACTCTGATGCTAATTATAATTATGGAACTGGTGATTATGTAGGTACTAAAAATACTTTGATTAGTGGTATAGGCACAGTTAGCGGTGAGTGGTTACAACTCAAAATGCCTTACTCATACCCCATATACTCTTATTCATTTTTACCTCGTCTTAACCAGGTTTTAAACTATGAAAAATATTTGCCAGGCAGATGGTATGTTGCCGGTTCAAATGACGGCTCTACATGGTATTTGGAAGATGAACAACAAACTCGCGTACAAAGTCAAGGCCAAACTTACTACACTAATTTACAAACACCATATTTGTATCATCGTCTTATTATTAGCCAAGTTTGTTATACAAGTTCTACTGATTTGTCACGATGCTACATCGGACAATGGAAAATTAATGGCATTTTCTACGACCAGTCACGTATATTGTCATTGAATGATGGAACCAAAGGCAATGCCATTTCTATTTTTCGCTCCATTCACGAGAAAAATACACTTGCTATTAGTCATCGTTCATCAAGTTCTCTATTAACCTATCAACCATTAGTCTCTACATTAAATGATAATACTTCTTATATTGCGAGTGTCCAAGTGGTCGCCAATGATGGTTCATTCAATTTTTACAGTTATGTGTCAAATGAGAACTCTGTCAAAATTACTAATGACATTTCTTGGAGTACATTAACACCCAATCTCTCCACCTATACAAAGTTTTGGATTGGAAAATCCGAAGATGCTTCTATTAACCAAATTGGAAATGTCAATGCTTATTATTTCAGTATTTCTCAAAATGGTCTCTCTGTTGCTGATGCTTCCGGCTACTTAAATACTTTCACATTCTCTGGAACAGTCACCACTGATACTACTTATGGAAATATGCGCGCAATTGGTTCAGCTTCTTCCTATTATGTTGCCGGACAAAGTCCCAAGTTTTACTATACTACAAATGGAGGAACAACATTTTCATCACGCACTTATACAACAACCTCTGCTAATGGATTAGATAGACGCATTTTCTACAATCAAGATGTCTCAAATGTATTTATTGTTTGGAGCCCTTCCGCAGAGAATGATTGCGTTGTTATTAGAGATTTCAGCACTACTAATATTACTACAACCTCTTCGCCAAGTTATTCATTCAGTTCTACCATCAATTTGACATCACCTATTAAGATTTTTAATAATCAATATGCCTTCATTGCTGGTGTTGATGGATTCTCTCTCAATTACAACTTTTACAGATTTGATTATGTAAATAAATCTCTCCAAACTATTTTTACAATTCCAGATACAGAGACATTTACTGGTTCTAATCAAATCCGTGCATTCTATGTAACTGACCTATCTAATATGATTATTCTTACTTATGGCGGTTCTCTCTATTATAGTCGTAATGGTGGTTCTAATTGGACCAATGGCGTAATCTCTGATTACGGCATTACTTCTTCTCTCTTCAATCGAATAACCACAGTAAATAATGACGCAACTTTATTCAATGTTTTGGGTCAGGGTGTCTATAAGTTTGACAATTTACAAACTGAATACACTAGTGGCGAATGGATTCAATTGGAAAGCAATGCGTTCAAACAAAATATTAACGCATATGCTCTTATTGCTCCAAATATTGATGCCTCTAATGTCAAAATGCCGAGCCAGTGGTATTTCCTCGGTAGTAGAGATAGTATTTCGTGGGCAACAATCAATACTACAACATTGGATGCCTCTTACATTAGTCAACCAAATGATGTATGGAATATAACAGTTCCTTCTTCTAGTTATAAATATTATCGTTTATTGATTACCAAGGTCGCGCAAAATGGTTATCCAAATACTCTTGATAGTGTCAATTTGGCAGAGTTTCGCATTTTGTATAATGAATATGGTGCAACTGGTTCCACTGGAAACACTGGGCCCACTGGACCAAGTGATATTGGAAATACGGGCAATACTGGAAATACTGGTCGAACTGGGCGAACCGGTCAAACTGGTCCTACCGGCCCTACTGGTGATACTGGTTTTACTGGTTTTACTGGCCGAACTGGCCAAACAGGCCAAACTGGAACAACCGGCAACACTGGTACTACCGGGTTTACAGGTTTTACTGGACAAACTGGTTTTACCGGACAAACTGGTTTTATTGGACAAACTGGAACAACCGGAACTACAGGACCAACTGGCACAATAGGTCGCACTGGCTCAACTGGCTCTACTGGCCCTACTGGAGACACTGGTTCCACAGGTTATGATGGCCCAACAGGACAAGCCGGAGAAACAGGTCTCAGTTGGCAATATGATAATTACACAGTTACAGAGAAGGCAAAAGGACGCGTTTTAGATATAACAACATCAATTGATGGAATGTCGCTTTGGGTAGATGCGCAGAGTAGCACTGAGTTTGATTATGATATTAATAACAAAACAACTTGGTCAGATAATACCACAAAAGTTGCAACACATGTGATGGTTGGTGGAAGCACTCTAAACACAATCGCATATTCATATGATGGAATCAACTGGACTGGTATTGGAAAATCAGCATTTGCCAACAGTGGAAACTGTGTTGCAAGTAATGGTTCAATTTGGTTAGCTGGTGGTTCAAATCCATCGTCAGGACCCACACTTGCCTATTCATTTGACGGTATCAATTGGATGAATGTACCAAATACTTTTACTGGTATTACTATACGAGTTAACTGTATTGCTTATGGCAAAGATGGTTCTGGAAACAACATGTGGGTTGCTGGCGGAACTAATAATTCAACTGGCATTGTTGCAACATCTTTTGATGGTATTAATTGGATATCACGCGGTACAGTTTTTTCATTCTTTTGTAATGGAGTTGCATACAACGGGTCTTTGTGGGTGGCTGTTGGCCAAACAACCAACACCATTATGACTTCTACTAATGGAATTAATTGGTCTGGATTAGGCGCAACCATTTTTACAACTGCTGGTTATGGAATCGCATGGAATGGATCAATGTGGGTGGCCGTGGGTCAAGGTACCAATACAATTGCGTATTCTTATAATGGAAGTATATGGGTTGGTGTTACATCATCACCCATTACAAGCATTGGATATGCGGTTGCTTGGAATGGATCTCTTTGGGTCGCAGTGGGCTCGGGCGGAAACACAATTGCGACAAGTTATGATGGTATTGTTTGGACCGGTCGCGGATCCAGTGTAATTACAACATCATGCAATACGGTTGCTTGGAATGGGTCATTTTGGCTAGCAGGTGGCTCGGGTGGAAATACTTTGGCAACAAGTTTGGATGGTATTACTTGGTTAGGACGTGGTTCATTCTTTGGAACATCGGTAAGTGGAATCTATGGATACAAGACAACAACAGAAAATACTGTAAGTACAACGGTTTCAGAGTATTTATTAGTTGGTTCTGGAACAAACGCATTGGGTTTTACTTCGGATGGTGTGACCTTTAATGGACTCAATAGATTGAATACATTTTCAACGCAAGGCAATGGGATTAACTATGATTCAGTATCTGGCAAATGGGTTGCGGTTGGTCAAGGAGGAAATACAATTGCGACAAGTAATGACGGAACAACATGGACGGGTCGTGGTGCAATCACTTTTACAACTGCTGGAAACGATATTGTTTACGACGGTTCAAAATGGATAGCAGTTGGTCAAGGCGGAAATACCGTTGCGACCAGTACGGATAGCGGGGCTACATGGTCTGGGCAAAACTTGAGTTATTTTGCGGCAGGAAACTCGATTAATTA
>JACCEC011850650.1_pt1 | contig 19431 bp, 14 predicted proteins | sample 7450121 | NCBI WGS metagenome assembly JACCEC01 (sample SAMN15323455, study PRJNA562643) | freshwater metagenome | isolation source: river surface water | place: USA:Blue River Watershed | collected 2017-08-18 | reverse complement strand
TCTGGTTTGGTCTTGCCATTAGAATTAAAAGCTTCCGCTTGGAGTACGGAAGCAGACTGGGAGTTCAATCCATTTTCAGAGATTGATAACTCCTGTTCCATTGGGGAAGTCGGTTGGTGATTCCCTTGATCTAGGGATTGTTTAACATACTCAAAGTTACTCGCATCTTGATGACAAAAAATTTGAGCACCTAAGGCTTGTAAACGTTGAGTAATATGGCTACGTTGAATATCGGAGCCATAAATCGGTAGCTTTCGCTTCGCTAGGATGTAGGCGAGGGCTGACATCCCAATCCCACCAATCCCAATGAAGTGAAATGGCCTGCCAGTGAAATCAACAGAACTCGGCATCGATCACTCCTTACCACACCACACCAATAACACGCGATATCATATCAAGAATTGTTTTTTACCGATACTCCTCAACTAACATTTCTTAGATGGTGTTTTAGGTTAACATCCTTAGATTTTAGGTTAATTGAGTTATCTCAGTCGTTGTCTACTATATACCGCCTGAGTTCAGAAATCACCGGAGTTTGGCTGAATCAACCGAGGGATTAACGAGACGGAGCGGTCAAACCGAATCCTAAATTGTTCAACTCGATTTTAATCCCGACAAAAAAAGTCGGGTATGATTGACGATGATTTGTAGACTGTGATACGTTATTTTCAACATCGCAGTATCGGATTTTCAGTGGAGGACAGGTCATGACTCAGGCAACCACCAACAACTTCAACTTAACCGGGGCCACGTTTGACAAACTCAAATGTAAAGAATGTGGCGAAGAATACGCCCCCGAAGCCAAGCACGTTTGTGAAGTGTGTTTTGGCCCCCTAGAAATTCAGTACAACTATGACCTGCTTCGTCAAACCGTGACCCGCGCAACCATTGAAGCTGGCCCGAACTCGATCTGGCGTTATCGCAAATTCCTCCCCGTCGCCACTGAAAATGTTATTGATGTTGGAACCGGAATGACTCCCTTAATCAAGTCAGAACGGTTAGCTCGTCGCCTGGGTTTAAAAAATCTCTACATTAAAAACGATGCTGTGAATATGCCCACCCTGAGTTTCAAAGATCGGGTGGTGTCCGTTGCTCTGAGTCGCGCTAGAGAATTAGGATTTTCGACCGTTTCCTGTGCCAGTACCGGAAATTTAGCCAACTCCACCGCCGCTATTGCCGCGAAAGCAGGTCTGGACTGCTGCGTGTTTATCCCGGCGGATTTAGAAGCGGGTAAAATCTTGGGAACCTTAATCTACAACCCGATTTTAATGGCCGTTAAAGGCAATTACGATCAAGTGAATCGCCTGTGTTCAGAAGTGGCGAATACTCACGGTTGGGGATTTGTGAATATTAACCTACGTCCCTACTATTCTGAAGGGTCAAAAACCCTCGGTTATGAAGTCATTGAACAACTGGGTTGGAAATTACCTGACCACGTAGTTGCTCCTATTGCTTCGGGTTCCTTGTTTACCAAAATTCATAAAGGGTTCCAAGAATTCGTCAAAGTTGGTTTAGTGGATGATAAAGCGGTGCGGTTTAGTGGAGCACAAGCGGAAGGGTGTTCTCCCGTAGCTTCTGCCTTCAAAGAAGGACGGGATTTCATTACTCCGGTTAAACCGAATACTATTGCTAAATCCATTGCCATTGGCAACCCAGCCGATGGGGTTTATGCGGTTGAATTAGCGAATAAAACCAACGGAAATATCGAGTGCGTCAATGATCAAGAAGTGATTGAAGGCATTAAATTATTAGCTGAAACCGAAGGAATTTTCACTGAAACGGCTGGAGGAACGACCATTGCCGTGTTGAAAAAATTAGTAGAAGCGGGTAAAATTGACCCGGAAGAAACCACCGTTGTTTATATCACGGGGAATGGTTTAAAAACCCAAGAAGCCGTGCAAGGGGATGTCGGTGAACCCTTAACAATTGAACCGAAATTAGACAGTTTTGAACGAGCCATTGAACGAGCTCGCACCTTAGATCGTCTGGAATGGCAACAAGTGTTAGTTTAAACTTGAAATTGCCAAATGTTAACAGTAGAGATGTTACTGGAAGCATTTCTACTGCCCTAAAACTATTCCTTTGCTTTATCGTTTTTTTAAACTATGACCGTTACAGTTTTAATTCCTACACCTCTGCAAAAATTCACAAACAATCAAGCTGTCATTGAGTGTGAAGCGTCTAATATTTCGGAATTAATTAATTCCTTAGAAACCAAATGTCCAGGGATTAAGAAAAGCCTTTGTGATGACGAGGGACAACCCCGTAAATTTTTGAATTTCTATGTCAATAGTGAAGATATTCGATTTTTAGACGGCGCAAAAACGGAACTCGAAAATGGTGATGAAGTCAGTATTGTTCCTGCGGTTGCAGGGGGTTAAATTAATTTGATAATAGTCTATAGAAATTTTTTAGGACATGGTTAACCCCATGTCCTTGCTTTATTGTATAAAAATTTAGGGTTGAAGTAATCATGTAGATTGATACTCCCCCAAACCTTTAAACTGAGACTCCATAAATAAATTTTCAGCAAATTGTTGAATATAATCATAAAAGCACTCAGAACTTAACAGATCCGTCATCTGCATCGCCCATTGGTTTAAACCCATTACTAAGTCAATGAGTTCGGCTTTCTCTGCTTCAGAACACAATTTGCCATGATATTTTGCTTGGGAAATACATTCTAAATTGCTTAAAATTGTTTGGCAAAAATAAATCATTCTATCTAAATAGAATCGAATTCTATTGACAGCCCAAATATTTAAACTCACTTGATTGATAGTTTCTATGATTTGATAACAATTGGTTTCTAAGCATTGGGCTGCATCTTGAATTAGGGCAACATATTCTGAGGGAGACTTTAAAATCTTCTTATTTCGGGTTAGAGCAGCTTCGAGTAAATAAGAAGAAGAAACAATAATCGAGGCTGGACTTCTTAAGTAATGATGGATTTCGGATCTAATATCTTGAACAGTGGCAAATTGCTGTTCTAAATTTAAGACTGGATTAATCGATACCATGCGTAAACTCCTCCTAAATTGACTAGATCAGATCATGAGAGATTATCCGTGGAAACTCGGTGAAATCAATCTCAGGCTTCCGATGATCTTCAGTACAAAAACTTGTGATCTCAGTCATAAGGTAGACTTGAGCTTCAAGACAAACCACTGATTCACCGATATCATTCTACAGATCCTCAATGACGGTTTGACGAATATCCTAGGGGTGAAGTCTCTTTCCCTAGAATATACAGTTTAAATGCAGTACAGTTAGCTAATCTCCAGGTTGAGAATCAAAACCCGAAAAACCTGAAAATCCCCCTAGCCTTTGAGGAGAAAAGGTTAGGGGGAGAGGTCAAACTCAGTGTCTGAAGAATATTTCAGCCTAAGAAGCGACTCGCGCCGTACTCCGAGGACGACGACGACCCGTGACTTTGGTTTGAGCTTCTTCAGGGGTTTGAACTAATAACACTAACAACGGGTTACTGGGAATTTCACGACGCAAAACACGCTGGATAGAGCGTTCAATTTGAGTCTTTAACCCTTCCCAATCAATTTCCTTTGTTTCTGTTCCAAAACTACGGGCAAATTCTGTCCAACTTTCGCTTAAAACATTCTCAATGGTTTGGCTTAATTGTTGTTGAATCGCGGCTGGGTCAACACTATTCACAACCCCTTTTAAATGAATTTCTGGTCGTGCTAATAACTTACCATCGGTTCCAACGGCTGCGGCTACCGTCACCACTCCTTCTTCTGCTAATTGACGCCGTTCTTTCATGGTTTCATCTTTGACAACCCCTGAACGAGAGGAGTCTACTGGTTCAATTCCGGCTTGAACTTTATCCGCAATCCGAATTGATTCTTTCGTTAATTCTACGACAAAACCGTTATCAATTAACACCATATTTTCTGGTGGAATTCCCATACTTTGGGCTGTTTTTTGGTGTTGAACTAACATCCGGTGCTCTCCATGAACCGGAACAAAGAATTTCGGACGAGTTAAGGCTAACATTAATTTTTGATCTTCTTGACATCCATGACCAGAAACATGAATTCCTTTTTCCCGACCATAAATTACATTGGCTCCCTGCATCATTAATTTGTCAATGGTATTGACAACAGCAATAGTATTACCCGGAATCGGGTTTGCTGAGAAAACAACCGTATCGCCTTTTTTAATCGAAATTTGACGATGTGCACCCTCAGCAATTCGGGTTAAAGCCGATAACGGTTCCCCTTGAGATCCGGTTGTTAAAATCAGCAATTTGTCATCAGGAATCCCATTAATTGAATTCAAAGGAACAAATAACCGATCTTCACATTTGATATAGCCTAATGTTCGAGCGTGAGCAATTACGTTTAACATAGATCGACCCACGACCGATACTAATCGACCTTGTTTTTGGGCGATATTTAAAATAATATTCAGACGGTGAACGGAAGAGGCAAAGGTAGTCACTAAAATCCGACCCTGAGCTTGGGCAAAAATCCGATCTAAATTGGGATAAACGGAATTTTCAGAGGGGGTAAACCCTGGGATTTCAGCGTTTGTCGAATCACTTAATAAACAATGAACACCTTTTTCTCCATATTCGGCTAACCGTTGGAAATCAAAAAATTCTCCATCTACAGGCGTATGATCAATTTTAAAATCGCCTGTATGAATCACGACACCCACAGGAGTAGTAATAGCAACAGTAAAGCTATCAGCAATCGAGTGAGTATTACGAATATATTCCACCAGGAAATATTTCCCAATTCGCACCATTTCACGGGGCCGAACGGATCTTAATTCAGTGCGATCAGCAACACCCGCTTCCTCTAATTTTCCTTGTAATAATGCCATCGCTAATCGAGGGCCATAAATCACCGGAACTTCAAATTGTTTGAGGTGAAAGGGAATCCCACCAATATGATCTTCATGTCCGTGAGTGACAATCATCCCTTTGATTTTTTCCCGGTTTTCTCGTAAATACGTCACATCCGGTAAAACAATATTAACACCGTGCATTCCATCTGTTGGGAAGGCTAACCCGGCATCTAAAATCACAATTTCATCTTCATATTGAAACACACAAGTGTTTTTTCCAATTTCATGTAATCCCCCCAAAGGAATAATTTTGAGGGCACCGGAATTAAAAATGGGAGTTGAAGGTTGTGTATTCAAAGCCGAAGATCTTTTTCTAATAATAGGGGTGTTACCGTTTCTCATCATGTGATTTTGTCCTTTTTTTAGTGAATGGTTGACGAATGAAATAATATGATGGCTGAATTTAAGAATTGATAGAATTATCCGAATTATTGGATAAATTCTGTCAATCCCGCTCAGTATTTAGTTGTCAGAAAGTTAAAAAAACTCTGCCCGGATTTAAGGCGTTTTAGGATTAAGCAAACAGGGGTACTCATCTTGATTAATTCTATAAATGCGGCTCCGGTTTTGTAGGGGAGGTTGACGAGTCGATAGGAATCCCAAATAACAACGATCAACAAAGGAAAATTAGCGATCAAAAATTCAGTGCGGAGACTGCTTTTTTGTTTCGTTCCATTCCCGATTTTTTGATGGGTTTGTACGAAACCTTTCTACAGATTGATCGAGTTTTCCCAAGCACCAATTGTTCAAACCTTCTGACAAAACCGATCGCAGTCAAGTGATCGAAACTATCAGATCAGATTTAACTCACTGAGCACGTCCTTTAATGTGTTGGTTAGTTCAATGCTTGGATCGCATAAAGGTAAACGGGTTGATCCAACATTCCAGCCTTGCAAGTTAAGAGCCGCTTTCACCAGAATCGGGTTTGTGGTTAGAAATAAGGCTTTAAACAATTCAAATAACCGGATATGAATCTCCGTCGCCACTTGTACTTGTCCTGCTTCAAACGCCTTGATCATCTCTTGGATTTGCGTTCCCACCAAATGACTTGCAACACTCACCACTCCTGAACCGCCAACGGCTAACATGGGTAAGGTTAAAGAATCATCTCCAGAGTAGATTGCAAATTCAGAGGGGGTTAACCGCCGCACCTGACTGACTTGTTCTAAACTACCACTCGCTTCCTTAATCGCCACAATATTAGGAATCTCCGCCAAACGCGCCACTGTCTCTGGGAGTAGATTCTGTCCCGTGCGTCCGGGTATATTGTAAAGCATCACAGGCAAATCGGGACTCGACTGAGCGATCGCTTGGAAATGCCGATACAAACCTTCTTGGGGAGGTTTATTATAATACGGGACTACCTGTAACGTGCCATCTAATCCGAGTTTAGAAGCTTTCTGAGTGGCGTTGATCGCCTCTTGGGTGCAGTTTGATCCCGTTCCTGCGATCACCTTAGCTTTTCCCGACACTGCCTTGTGTACGACTTGGAATAACTCGTGTTCTTCCTCCCAAGTTAAGGTCGGAGATTCTCCCGTTGTTCCGCACACAACGAGGGAATCCGTTCCTTGCTCGACCAAATGGGCAGCTAACCGTTCCGCCACCGCATAATTGACACTACCGTCTTCATGAAACGGCGTCACCATCGCCGTTATAACTCGTCCAAAACTTACCATGTTCTTCTATCAGTTATCCTGTGTCCTGCGTTAGTCATCTATCGGTATCAGGTTTCGGGTTTCGGGTATTAGGTTTCGGGTATCAGGTTTCGGGCCTTTCTTCCCCTGCTCCCCCTGCTCCCCCTGCTTCCCCTGCTTCCCCTGCTTCCCCTACTCCCCCTACTCCCCCTACTCCTCTTCTAAGACCGATGACCTAGGAGTTGTTTTTCCACTAATAATTCAGCAATTTGCACGGCATTTAACGCAGCACCCTTACGGATTTGGTCGCCACAGAGCCACAATTCTAAACCACAGGGGTGAGACAAATCCTGACGAATGCGACCCACTAAAACTGGGTCACAGCCACTTGCATCAATGGGCATGGGGAAATAATTTGCCGTCCAGTCTTCCACCAGTTTTACTCCGGGGGCCTTGCTGAGAATATCCCGTGCTTTTTCCACACTCAACGGTTGATCAAATTCTAAGTTAACCGCTTCTGAATGGGCACGTAAGACGGGAACCCGCACACAAGTTGCTGAAATCCGCAGATCATTGACCCCGAAAATTTTACGGGTTTCGTTGATCATTTTCATTTCCTCTTCACAATACCCTAACTCATTAATGGGGGTGTTGTGGGGAAAGAGATTAAACGCTAACGGATAGGGAAAAATTTCCGTTTTGGGGGTTTCTCCCTGCAATATAGCCTTGGCTTGTTGCTTCATTTCCTCCATTGCCCTCGCCCCAGCGCCACTGGCTGATTGATAGGTAGAAACCACCATTCGACGAATCGGTTGTACCTGATATAATGGCCAAACAGCCACCGTCATTAAAATTGTGGTGCAGTTGGGGTTAGCAATAATCCCTTTGTGGTTATTAATCGCCTCTGGGTTAACTTCAGGTACAATCAAGGGCACCTCTGGATTCATGCGAAAGGCACTGGAGTTATCGACCATGACGGCTCCAGCCGCTACGATTTTAGGAGCCCAAACCTTCGAGGTTGAGCCTCCGGCGGATGCTAACACAATATCAACATTGTGAAACGAATCCTCCGACACCCCCTCAACGGGTAAAGATTGCCCCTTAAAGGTTAATGAAGTTCCGGCTGAACGAGGAGAGGCTAATAATTTTAAATCTCCCACTGGAAAATTCCGACTTTCCAGAAGTTCGATCAACTCCGTTCCGACTGCACCTGTGGCCCCTAAAATCGCAACTCGATAAGAATTTGACAAAATTTTAACCTCCCTAATCAAAAACTCCCAATTTTAATAAGTTGAAATTTTTATAGTTGACTGAATTTTAGATATTGATTCATTGATACTGGAGCTTAAGCTTCTTGATCCATTCTAGTTTAGCTGTTCTCATTCTTAGCAAAACGGAACAGAATCTAACGAACAGGTACACAAGGGCGCATAATCAGTTAGGATCACTCTTGATGTACACAACTGGACTTTTAGCAAGCTTAACTTGCTAATCCCAGATTATAGTTCCCCTGCGAGTGAAATATGTGGGGGGGTATTGAATTCAGAATATCACGATTATGAAAGTAACCCAGGAAAAACTTCCCGCAAGTCAAATTGGATTAGACATTGAGATTACACCGGAAATGTCTAAAAACGCCTATGAGCAAGTGGTTCAGCGTATGAGCCGTTCGGTGAATATTCCTGGGTTCCGCAAAGGCAAAGTGCCTCGCCATATTCTAATCCAGCGTTTAGGCCGGGAACGGATTAAGGCGGCTGCGTTGGATGATTTAATGAACCAGTATTTACCCAAAGCTGTCGAACAAGAGAATATTCAAGCGATTGGCAGCTTTGAACCTCGGGGCGATATTGATCAACTGATTCAGCAATTTGAACCGGGACAAACCCTAACGATTCAAGTGGCTGTGGATGTAGAACCCGAAGTGAAACTCGGTCAATACAAAGGCTTAACCGTTCAAGCTGAAGAAGCCAAGTATGACCCGGAACAGGTGGAACAGGTATTAAAACGGGAACAGGAAAAAAGAGCAACGTTAATCCCGGTTGAAGGCAGACCCGCCCAAGAGGGGGATGTAGCGTTTGTCGATTTTCAAGGGTACTTTGCCCAGGAGTCTGAAGAAGCGGAACCCAAGGAAATCCCAGGTGCAAAAGGCGATAATTTCCAGGTGGAATTACAGGAAGGACGATTTATTCCCGGTTTTGTTGAGGGAATTTTTGGCATGAACCCAGGAGAAACTCAAACCTTAAATCTGAAGTTCCCCGATGAATATGGGGATGAAAACGTTGCTGGAAAGGATGCCACCTTTACCATTACTCTGAATGAACTCAAAGAAAGAGAACTGCCGGAGTTAGATGATGAGTTTGCTGAAGAAGTCAGCGATTTTTCAACTTTAGCGGAACTGCGGGAATCTTTAGAAAAACGATTTCAAGGTGAAAAAGACGATCAAACCAAAGCCAATAAACGTAAAGCCCTAGTCGATGCGTTAGTGGAAACCATTGAAGTCGATTTACCCGAAACGATGATTCGTCAGGAAGTTGACCGACTGATTACCCAACAGGTAATGCAGTTGAGCAATATGGGGTTGGATGTCAAACGTTTATTCACCAGTGAAATGGTGCCTCGTCTACGGGAGCAAGCTCGTCCAGAGGCGATTGACGCTTTGAAACGTTCCTTAGCGTTGAAAGAAGTAGCGAAACAGGAATCCTTGACCGTTACGGATGAAGAAATTCAAGCAGAACAAGCTAAAGTGCTCAAAGAACTTGAAGGTCAAGATGTTGATCCGCAACGGTTACGAGCTTTTGTCACAGAAGATTTACTTCAAGACAAAACCTATACCTGGCTCGAAGAAAACTCAACCATTGAGTTAGTACCCGAAGGAACGTTAACTCCAGCAGAAGACGAAGAAGAAGAACTCGACTCTGACGAGGAAGAGTAGTATTGAGCAGGGGGAGAAGAGGAGCAGGGGGAGCAGGGGAAGAAGAGGAGCAGGGGGAGAAGAGGAGCAGGGGGAGCAGGGGGAGGGAAAACATTGGATCTAGCTCTGTAGGGGCTGGGAAACCCAGCCCTTACAGGCATCTGACACCTGACACCTGACACTTGACACCTGACACCTCACGTTAAGGCATAATAAGAATTAAGCCGTATTCTTTTGATCCCCAAAAATAATTAAGGTTTAGAAAAAACAATGATAGTTTCTGAGTCTTCTCAATACCGCATTGATAACTATTCCCATCATGGGGTCACAAGTGATACACATTTGGAAACCCAGTCTCCGAGTAATATTGTTCCCATTGTGATTGAACAATCAGGGATGGGAGAAAGGGCTTTTGACCTTTATTCTCGTTTGTTGAGAGAACGGATTATTTTTCTGGGAACGGCCATTGATGATGATGTAGCCAATGCTCTTACAGCCCAGATGTTGTTCTTGGAAGCTGAAGACCCCGAAAAAGATATCCAAATTTACATTAACTCTCCAGGGGGTTCAGTAACCGCAGGTATGGCCATTTTTGATACCATGCAGCAAATTCGCCCGGATATTGTCACCATCTGTTATGGATTGGCGGCGAGTATGGGAGCGTTTTTGTTATCGGCGGGTACTCCGGGTAAACGGATGTCTCTACCCAGTTCTCGAATTATGATTCATCAACCTCTGGGGGGAGCGCAAGGACAAGCGGTAGACATTGAAATCCAAGCCAAAGAAATTCTCTATCATAAGCGAATTCTGAATGAGTTACTGGCTCAACATACGGGTCAACCGATGGAACGGATTCAGGAAGATACCGAACGCGACTTCTATATGTCTGCCGAAGATGCCAAAGAATATGGTCTAATAGATAAGGTGATCTCCAGCACCCAAAGTCTTCCGATTCCCGGAGAGTCTGTTCCCGCAACCTAAGATGAGGCAATTATGTCTAAATACGACTCCCATCTAAAATGTTCTTTCTGTGGTAAATCCCAGGAGCAAGTTCGCAAGTTAATTGCAGGGCCAGGAGTTTATATCTGCGATGAATGTGTGGAGCTATGCAATGAAATTTTAGATGAGGAGTTATTTGATGGGAGTGCAGCCCCGCCTGCAACTCCCCCGGCTCGTCCTCAATCGGCTCCGCCTCCGCAACGACGTCAACGAACTGGACGAGTGGCACTGAATCAAATTCCTAAACCGAGAGAAATTAAATCTTATTTGGACTTGCACGTCATAGGTCAAAATGAGGCGAAAAAAGTTCTCTCGGTTGCTGTTTATAACCATTACAAGCGCTTGGGGTTTGTGCAAACTAAAACCCCAGGACGTCCTACTGAGGATAATGTTGAATTACAAAAATCTAATATTCTCTTAATTGGCCCCACCGGATGTGGTAAAACTTTATTGGCCGAAACCCTGGCGAAAATGTTGGATGTCCCTTTTGCGGTCGCCGATGCCACAACATTAACGGAAGCGGGCTATGTGGGGGAAGATGTCGAAAATATTCTGTTGCGGTTGTTACAGGTTGCCGATTTTGATGTGGAAGAAGCGCAACGGGGTATTGTTTATATTGATGAAATTGATAAAATTGCCCGCAAGAGTGAAAATCCTTCGATCACACGGGATGTATCGGGGGAAGGGGTACAACAAGCTTTGTTAAAAATGTTAGAGGGAACCATTGCCAATGTTCCCCCCCAAGGCGGACGTAAGCATCCTTATCAAGATTGTATTCAAATTGATACCAGTAATATCCTGTTTATCTGCGGGGGTGCCTTTGTGGGGCTAGATAAACTGGTGGATCAAAGAACGGGTAAAAAGTCGATGGGGTTTGTCCAACCCGGAGAGGGACAAGCGAAAGATAAACGCACCGTTGATGCCCTCAAACGCATGGAACCCGATGATTTAGTCAAATTTGGGTTAATTCCTGAATTGATAGGTCGGATACCGATGGTAGCCGTCTTAGAACCGTTAGATGAGGCAGCATTGGTGGCAATTTTAACGGAACCGCGCAGTGCTTTAGTTAAACAATATCAAAAATTACTGCGGATGGATAATGTGCAGTTAGAATTTGATGAAGATGCCTTAACTGCGATCGCTCAAGAAGCTTATCGTCGCAAAACCGGAGCACGAGCGTTACGGGGAATTGTGGAAGAATTAATGTTAGATGTGATGTATGAAATTCCCTCTCGAAAAGATCTAAAACGCTGTCGAGTTACACGGGAAATGGTGGAAAAACGATCAACAGCCGAATTATTATTACATCCTTCTTCTTTACCTAAACCTGAATCGGCTTAATCAGTTATTATTTGTAGGGGTGGGGTTTTCCCGCCCGTCCTCAGTTAAGAATTATTAACTAAAAGTTGATCATGGAATTAAACGAATTAAATTCCTCGCATCTCAGCATCAGAAAACCTGAATTTAAACTGAAAAAACTACTCCCAGTTTTTATCGGGTTATTAACGTTGTTAACTGTTTTAGGAATAGGACAGTTTCAAGTTTTAGGACAACAACAAAATACAATCACCATTGATTTTGCGACGCAAAGAACGGAAATTAGTTCGATGAGTGGCTTTTTATATGGGAAAAATGCGACGCAACCTCCCGACGCTATTATTAGACCGTTACAGCCTAAATTGTGGCGGACTTCGCAACTGGATTTATATTCACGAACTGTTGGATTTGGGGCGCAATTTCAATTAATTTTAAGTGATACCTGGGGTTATGGAAGACCTAGAGGATGGCCCTATGATAACTATGCCAAATGGGAAGATCATGTGCGACAAATTGCCCGCAGAAATAAAGATAAAGTTATATTATGGGATGTTTGGAATGAACCCGACTTAAGCGATCCCTTTTGGAAAGGCACAAGAGAACAATTTTTTGAAACCTATAAACGAGCTTATCAAGTATTACGCCAAGAATTAGGCCCTAATGCGATCATTGGTGGCCCTAGTTTAGCGAAATATGATCAGAACTTTATCACGGCTTTTTTAAATTATTGCAAAGACAATAATTTAGAAGTTAACTTTTTATCTTGGCATGAATTGAATGATCAAGATATTACTTCCATTGCGGCGCGAATTAATAATGCTCGTCGGAGTTTCCAACAAAATCCCAACTACCAAAGTTTAAAAATCCAAAAAATTTATGTCAATGAAATTATTGGCCCCACGGCTCAATATCGACCTGCGGAAATTTTAGGTTATCTTTACTATACGGAATTGGGACGGGCTGATGGGGCGGCTAAAGCTTGTTGGGATCCTGAGAATAAAGGCAGTGGAACTAACAATTGCTTTAATAATAGTTTAGATGGTTTAGTAACACCGGATCAATCGTTACCGAGAGCGGCTTGGTGGGTGTATAAATCCTATGCTGATGGCTTTAATTCTAGGGTGGTAAGTCAGCCGGATAACCCTAAAATTGTGGCGTTAGCGAGTCGTACTAATGGTGAACAAAAAGCTCAGATTTTATTGGGTTATTTTGAACAAGCGTTTTCTGCACCGACGGCTGGAGTAACGTTAGTTCTGAGAAATTTACAACAATTAAATTTACCCAACACCAATGGAAACCTAACCTTTAGAATCCAAAGAATTCCTAACTCTGGAGAACAAGTGGTTAAAGAATTGGTTACACTCCGACAGGATAGTATTCCTGTTAATAATCAAGTGGTGCGGTTAACGATTCCCAATCTTCAACTTCATGAAGCTTATTTACTATCTATTGGCTAACTTAGGGGTTGAGTTCGTCTAACTGGAGAACTTTTTAGCGGGTAATCAGTCATTAACTGGAGAATCAATTAAAATCAAAGATAACTTATTTCGAGGTTTGTTTATGTTGCTGCGTCATCAAATTTCCTATGCTCTGGTGGGATTATTAGGGTTGTCAATCATTCCTCAGTTCGTTAATTTAAGACCTGTAATGGCTGAATCTTTAGCCCAAGGTTCACGGAATCAACCTGGAATGAATCGGCGTTCAGATCAACTAATGAATTCATTGAACCCTACTCCTGAACAGCAACAGCAACTCCAAGCAATTCGTCAGGAATATCAAGGAGAAATGCAGCAACAGCAACAACAAATGCGTCAGATTCAAAAAGAATTAAATGATTTAATGTCAGGAAATGCTTCAGAAAGTCAAATTCGTCAAAAGCATGATCAGCTAATGGCATTGAAACAACAAATGGGGCAACTTCAGTTTGATATGATGTTGAAAATGCGGGCGGTATTAACCCCAGAACAACGCGCTCAACTGATGGATTTGATGCAAGAACGTCATCAGAATTCTCGTCGCGATCGCTAACATTTTGAAAGACGAATATCTGTATTACCGCTTGCTGTTTTTAACTCATAAACGCTATATGATATTATTAGGAAATACCCAACCTTAATATCAAAATTAAAGTAGGGGCGAGGAAACCTCACCCCTACAGGGGAATGTTTTTTTAGGGTTTATTATTGAAGGAGTTAAACTTGATCTCTGTTTCCTGTGATCAATTTATGAATGGGGATAAAAAGGCATTCTAGGGGGTGCTGTTTTCCACATTAATTCGATTTCTTCTGGGGTTAATTCATAGGCTTGATTCACTAAATCGGATAACCGTTTTTCTAAGGTTAAAGCTTCTTGTTTGCGAGATTGAATGGCGGGTACATATTCCTGATAAGCTTCTCGGATTGATTTTAATCCTTTGACTCCTAAAGGGTCAGAGGATTTACTTTTAGGTAATTGTTTAATCACTTCTTCGATTAATTCTTCAAAACTCAGATCAGCAAATTTTTCTAATTTTCGACTAATTTTTTTAACTTTATATTGAATTTGTAGCCAGGTTAAAACATCATTATTAGCAGTTTGATTATCTTTTGTTATTTCAATTAATCTTGGGACAATAGACTCATACTCGATAGACATTATATTAGTCAGTGGTGCAATAGGAAAATTTTGCACATAAGGAATATCCATTGCTAATGCTTCGTCTTTTTTATGAGGTAGACAACGAAAACTTAAATACCAATTAGCAGGAGAGTTTAGACATCCTAATATCCAATAATTATCACTAGGAATAATTAAAGCTGAATCATTAATAAATAAACCTTGATTATCAAAAGCTACCCTAGGATAAAATGCTATACGTTGCACAATTAGTTTTGAGTCTAAAAATTTCTGGTAATAGGTAGGAGAAGCTTCTATTTGCCACCAACTTTGTTTACTAGCTCTCTTTTCTAACTTATCCTTATATTGGCTTAAATGTTGTTTGACACTGGGATAACAATTAATATCAACTTCGGAGTTAGTATAAATCATCCATAAATTTTGCCATTCAGGATTCCACCGTTTAATATCCTGACCGCGAAGTAAAGGTTTAATTATTTCGGCAGATTTTGGATCAGATTGAACAATTTTATTTTTAGTTTCATCATCAATTAAAAAGGCTTCATTTAACCCGGTTTTAATCCCATATAACGGTTTAACTCCTGCAAAATCTTTGAGAGGAATTCCTACACGCTGAATTTTATTCATTAACTCCTCAACATCAGGACGTTCTAAACTCCAAGATTCAGCCGTAAACCTTGACCAAGAAACATCATAACCTTCATTTTGAACATATTGAGTTAAGTTAATATCAGCTAATTTTTCTCTAGGAACTGGACAAATTTTAACCTCTGTTTGATTCGCTAACTCTTGAGAAAGGGAAGATTTATAAACAGATATAATACAGGGAAAAGTATCTGCATCCTCAAAAATTGGAGCGTGTCCAAAATCAATAATTTGCTCAAAAATGCTATTTTCAATAAAAAACCGTCGCAAGGGTTCACCATAACCTGCTTTTAGCCATTTATTAGTGACAATATAAGATAATTTTCCGGCGGTTTTGAGAATATTTAACCCTTTTTCATAGAAATAAGCATATAAATCAGCCACCCCATTATAGGATTGATAATGATCTTTTAAATAGGGTTTTATAGAGGATAATAATTCTTGTCGGACATAGGGAGGATTTCCAATGACAACATCAAAACCTCCCTGAGCAAAAACTTCAGGAAATTCTGTTTCCCAGTTAAAGGGTTGTTCGGTAAAATCAGCATCAGCAACGATAGAATTACCTTGTTTAATATTCTGATCTAAATCCGTTAAAGATTTTCCAGGTTCAGCCGTTTTTAACCATAACGATAATTTAGTAATTTCGACCGACTCCGCCGATAAATCAACCCCATATAAGTTTTGAGTTAAAATCATTGTATCTAAAGGTTCTAACTCAGTTTCTGATGTTGTTAGGAGGGAAGATAAAGCTTGATTCACTCGTTGATAGTCTTGAAATAAATAATCAAAAGCGGCGATTAAAAATGCTCCTGAACCGCAAGCGGGATCACAAACTTTGGTTTTCTTTAAAACTTGATCTCGATAGGTTTGCCAAAATTCAATTTCTGCCTGTTTTTGTTGCTTTTTAGTTGTTTTTGTGGTAAGATTTAATTGAAAGCGATCGCGCAATTCGTCTTCTTTTTGTTTGAGATACCCTCCTAACGCAACTTGGACAATATATTGAGTAATAAACGCCGGAGTATAAAAAATTCCTTGGGTTTTGCGTTTTCCTGATTTTTGATTAAAATCTTGGTTTTGAGTTTTAGCTTTTAACGCTTCTAAATCCGTAATTGATTGTTCAAAAATATGTCCTAGAATATCAACCGAAACTTCTGTTTCAAAGTCATATTTTGTTAAATTTTTGAGTTGTGTACAAAGCGGGTCAGGAACCGTTAACTGTTCATCTAATAACGGATCATGTTCAAATAATCCCCCATTATAGCCCGGAATGGGTGGATCTTCATTGCCTTTATCAACCCAAGAAAAGACTGATTTATAATTATCCCAAATCAATCTGGGATGATAAGGATCTTTGTGATCATGAGCATTATTGAGGGTATTTTTCGGTAATAATCCTCGATCTTGACAAAACGCTAAAAATAAGATTCTATCTAAGGTTTTTTGAGCTTTTTCAATTAAAATATTATCTCGATTTTTGAGATTCTTAGGCCCTGTAAAGCAAAAATGATTAACAAGATTAATTCTGACATTATAATAATCTTGATAAAGTTGTTCTGTAATTTCTTGTTGTGCGGTATCAGAATCAGCCAATAAGCGATCTATAATCGATTGTTGTTGTCCGGTTTTGGGTAAAAAGTTAGTGCGACAAAGTAAGTAATAAAACTTTTTGAAATTAGCGATTTCTGCTAATTCACTTAATAAAAAACATTCAAAATAAGCGGGTGTCTTCGTGAGTTGATAAAGACGTAATTCTCGATAATTAGAGACAATCACCCAACGACAATTTTCTGTATAATTCGCATATTGCCAACCTTGTTCAACCGCAGAAAGTTTGCGTCCAGGTGCAGGTCGATCTAAATCGTCTTTAGCGCTTTTTAATTCAATCGGTGCAATAATTTTACCCTGAAGTTTAACCTTTCCTGCTTTTCCTTCAATTGCTGTAAATAATCCTAATGCACCATCCGCAAACCCACCCCCATCAGAAATCGTTTGTTCAGCATGAATTTCCCAAGTTTTCCCCTCTCCTGAAATTACAGATTGATATCCTAAAATAGTCTGAAAAATATCTTTTAAAAAATCCCCTTGTAAAGAGGTTTCTTTAACTTTTTCGAGTGTTCCTGCTTTCAGGGTATTAATCCAACGTTGAAGAATTTTATGGCGGTCTAGCAAATCATCAGGAAACGTAAAATTTCGGATCGCATTATTGAGGATTTTATTTTGAAATAAGGGTTTAGTAATTTGCATGGGATTCATTGAATTAAGAATAAAGTATGATAATAATCTACAATTTAACTCGGTTTCGGATTTTGTTGTAACTGTTCTAAAAGTCGTTTCAGACTCGATAAGTCAACATCAACACTGGATTTACCATGATATTCAAACGGGTTATCGAGGTCATAAATTAAAATCAGAATATAGGATAAGGATAAACAAATTAACCCAGAAATGATTAAATTAACGGCAAATTCCTTAGTTTCAATAATTAATAAAGCTAAAAGACAAGAAACTAAAAGAATTTTCAGTAACGGATAAGCTGGGGTAATAAATTCTGTGTCTCTAATACGTTGAATCCGAGCAACTAATACTCGAATTTTAGCTTGTTCTCCTTGAATTCGTGCTACAATAGGTGCATCAGAATTGATAGCAAAGGAAACAAATAATTGATTCAAATTTGTGATATATTTTTCAATATGTTCAATCGGTTCTGATTGTTCTAGCCAAAGTAAAATCGACTTAACAATATCAAATAACCCTTGGGTTAGAGGTTGCGGATCATATTCTGGTTTTCTAGCGGCTAAATATAGGTTACTATCTTGGATGGTTTCAATGGCATTCACCATCTGAATCGGAATATCTTCACATATTTTATAATCCGTTAAGGTTCCACTTAACATAAAGGCGACAATAAATGTTACCGCCGCTAACAAGGAACCCATCTGACTATCAAAGGTTCCTAATTGCCATCCTAATTGATGAGTAATCCATTTTATTAAGCAAAATAAGGCAACAAAGGGAAGAACTTTAAATAAAATTCTCCATCTCAAAACAAGAAGATTGAGAGATTGATTCGCCATATTTGATTCAATATTAGTTTTCCGATTCAATTTTTTCTGTATTCCCTCCTTTCACCCATCCGGTGCGATCGCTATCCTGAGAAACCCGAACTTTTTGCCATTGTTTATCCTCACTTTCTCCCAAAACCACCACTTTTTCGTTATAAGCAATTCCCCCAATGCGGTTGGCTTCCGTACTGGGACTATCGCGCAAAATTAAACCAATGGGTTGTGTCACAACCGCCCGATAAGCACCCGGTTCAAGCTTTTCTTCTGTGGGGGTTGGCGTTGGGGTTGGCGTTGGATTAACTTGGGGTTTAGGAGCAATGGCTTTAGCGGTTGTTTTTGCGGTGGGGTTATCATTAGGAAAGGTTGGACGTTCTGGCAATTCGGCTAAACGGGCTGCAAAATATAAAGCTGTAGCTACCGTTGCACCTGCTAAAATTAAAATAGCCAGAAAAAAGCCAACGATAAATTTAAAAACACCATAAAGATTCATAGTTTTAGGAACAGGTCTATACATGAATTTTAAACAGGATTAAAAACCACCATGATATCATCAATTGGACTGATGCAGAAACCGGGTTTCTCAAGGAAAAATTGGGATTTTATCCGTAAGCTCTAGGTCAGAAACCCGGTTTCTTAACTTGATCTAATCAACTGGACAAGCGACGATTTAAACTACTCTGTCGAGAGGCTAAACGTGCTTTTCCAGAAGCAGCCCAGTCTTGCAAAAATTGAATTTGTTCTTTTGCAGTTCGGGCTAAAGGTACAATTTGACTGGCTGCTTCTAAAATATCATCGGTTGTGAAATCGCGGTTTTGACTAAAGCCAATGTGCATGGCTTCAATTAAAGTTTGTTCAATTTCAGCCCCCGAAAAATCCGGGGTTTCATAGGCTAATCGTTCAATATCATAATTTTTAATACTCTGGGGTCGAAGTTTAGATAAATGCACTTCAAAAATTGCTTTTCGTTCCTCTTGATAAGGTAATCCCACAAAGAAAATTTCATCAAATCGCCCTTTTCTTAACAATTCCGCAGGCAAAGATTGAATATTATTAGCCGTTGCGACTACAAAAACCGGAGAGGTTTTTTCGGCTAACCAAGTAATAAATGTACCAAAGACTCGATTTGTTGTTCCTGAATCTCCCTTTCCATCTAATCCTGAAAACGCTTTATCAATTTCATCAATCCACAGCACACAAGGCGCTAATGCTTCTGCTAATTGAATCATTTGTCGGGTACGAGATTCTGATTCTCCCACTAACCCCGCAAATAAACGCCCTACATCTAATCTTAATAAAGGTAAATGCCAATGATGGGCGATGGCTTTTGCCGTTAAAGATTTTCCAGTTCCTTGAATTCCAACTAATAATAATCCCC
>JACCEC011253101.1_pt1 | contig 19445 bp, 16 predicted proteins | sample 7450121 | NCBI WGS metagenome assembly JACCEC01 (sample SAMN15323455, study PRJNA562643) | freshwater metagenome | isolation source: river surface water | place: USA:Blue River Watershed | collected 2017-08-18 | reverse complement strand
GCTGGCAGGGATCGCCAACATCTTCCTGCAGATGCCGCTGCTGCAGGTCGTGATCTCGGCGATTGCCGTAATGATTTTCTCTGCCTACATCCTGTTTGATGTTCAGCGCATCATCAACGGTGGCGAGACCAACTACATCACCGCCACGCTGGCGATTTATCTCGACCTTTACAACATCTTCGTGAATCTGCTGTCGCTGCTGGGTATTCTCGGTGGTGAGCGCGACTGATACGCTGATACGCGCGCTGTTCCAACAAAAACGCCGACCTGAGGTCGGCGTTTTTTTATTGCGTATTCACTGAATGGTCGTCTCAGTCAATACGGTCAAACACCGCAATCGATTCCACATGCGCGGTGTGAGGAAACATGTTGACCACCCCTGCCTGCGACAGCCGATATCCTGCCTGACTGACCAGAACGCCCGCATCACGCGCCAGGGTCGCCGGATTGCACGATACGTAGACCAGACGCAGCGGACGGGACGAAGGATCAGTTTCCTTCAGGCTCGCCAGCGCGAGGCTGACATCAATGGCGCCTTCGCGCGGCGGATCGATCAGCATGCGGTCGAATTTCCCCAGAGCCCGCAAATCGTCCGCGGTAAAACCGAACAGATTACGGCTGTGGAACGTAGTCTTATGATCCAACCCATTGACCCGGGCATTTTCGAGTGCACGCGCAACGAGCGAATCACTGCCCTCGATGCCCACGACCTCCCTCGCCTGCGTTGCCAGCGGCAAGGTGAAGTTACCCAGACCGCAGAACAAGTCGGCGATTCGGTCTTGCGGCTGAACATCCAGCAAGCGAAGCGCGCGCTGAACCAACACTCGGTTGATCTGGTGATTCACCTGCGTGAAATCCGTGGGCTTGAATGGCATACGCACACCAAACTCTGGCAGCAGGTATTCCAGCGAACTGTCTGCCGGATGGAAAGGCACAGCGGTATCGGGACCTTTGGATTGCAGCCAGAAATGGATTTTCCATTCGTCGGCAAACGCAATCAGCTGCTGCTGATCCTGCCCGGAGGGTGGCTCCAGCACGCGCAGCACCATCACAATCACTTTGCCTGAGGCGCCCTCACCGACGGCCAGCTCGATCTGCGGCAGACGATCGCGAATGGACAAGCCCTCGATCATTTTGCGCATTGGCACCATCATGGCAGAGACTTCGGGCGGCAAGATCTGGCAGCTGGTCATGTCGGCCACATAGCTGGAGCGTCGCTCATGAAAGCCAATCAGCACACCACCTTTCTTTGGCACATGGCGCACAGATAGCCGCGCACGAAAACGATAGCCCCAGTTTGGCCCCTGTACTGGGCGCAGCATGGTCTCTGCCCGCACACGACCAAGGTGATGCAGATTGTCTTCCAGCACCCGCTGCTTGATCGCCACTTGTGCAGAAGGCTCAAGGTGCTGCATCGCGCAGCCGCCGCAGAGTCCGAAGAATTCGCATTTGGGCTTGACGCGCAGCGCGGATTCATGCAGCAGCTCGGTCATGTCCGCCGCTTCCCATTTGGGCTTGCGACGATAGGACTTGAAGCGCACGCGCTCGCCGGGCAAGGCGCCCTCAACGAAGATGACCTTGCCGGGACTGCCATCGTCATTGGCGAGATGGCCGATGCCGCGCGCTTCCATGTCGAGCGACTCGATCTGCAGAATGTCTTGCATAAAACAGGAGGGGTAAATTACCTGAGCAGTGGAGCCCGGAATTGTAACGCGCGCGACCTGCCGATGACGCGCAGCAACGCAGCGGGAGGAATGATAGCTAGCTGTTACCTGGCCAGGCCGCGAGATATTCTCGCCAGTGCCGGGCTTCGCTGGCCTCCAGCGAGTTGCGCACCAGCGCCAGTTCGGCGTCATAGGCGCTGCGGGTCAGCTGCCCGCGCATCAGCTGGTAGCGGCAATACACGAGATAAGTATTCACGACATCGGTCTCGCAATAGTCGCGTATCTGGTCGAGACGCCCTTCCTGATACAGCGTCCAGACCTGCGAGCCATCGACACCCATCTTGCCGGGGAAGCCGCACATCTTGGCAAGATCATCCAGAGGCGCGTTGGCCCGTCCGGTATACATCGCCAGATGATCCATCAGATCGAGATGACGCGAATGGTAGCGGGACAGGTAGTTGTTCCACTTGAAATCGCGGTCCTCGTCGCCCTGCTCCCAGTAGCGGGCGGCAGTGATACCGTGAATCAGTGCGCGGTAGTTCAATACTGGCAGATCAAAACCGCCGCCATTCCATGACACCAGCTGCGGCGTGTAACGCTCAATGACACGGAAAAAATCCTGCACGAGTTTCGCTTCGCCATCATCAATGCTGCCCAGCGAGCGCACCTTGAAGCCCTCGTTATCGCGAAACACGCAGGAAATCGCCGCAACGCGATGGAGATGATGTTGAAGAAAATCAGAGCCTGTTTTTTCCCGGCGCGCAGCAAATGCCTGCGCCGCAACCTCCGCATCAGGTAGGTCGCTACTGAGGCTGCCGAGCGCTCGCAATCCGGCGACATCGGGAATGGTCTCGATGTCGAAAACCAGTACCGGCATCACAGCAGCGCATCCTTGCCAACGCCACGCGCCAGCATCGCACGCTTGAGTCTGATCAGGCCTTCCTGCTGTATCTGTCTCACTCTTTCTCTCGTCACTCCCATCTCCTCGGCAAGCTCTTCCAGTGTGGCGGGGCTGCCGTTGTCGATACCGAAACGGCGCATGATGACCTGTCGCTGCTTGGCAGGAATCGTACCCAGCCAGTGGCGCACCAGCGTAATCATCTCATGATGCTCGGCATCAGCCTCAGGACCATGCTGAGCGCCGTCGGCGAGCACATCGAGCAGGCTGGAATTGGGATCGCCATCGATGGGCGTGTCGAGCGATGCCACATGGTCGGCCATGCCCAGCGTTTCACGCACGTCATCAATGCTGCGTTCCACCAGATGCGCAATATCTTCCAGCCGGGCGTCATGGCCATCGGATAATCTGGATTCAAGATAATATTTTGCTCTCAGCACCAGATTGAGCTCGCGTATCCTATGCACTGGCAAGCGGATCGTGCGTGCCTGGTTCATGATTGCGCGCTCTATGCTCTGCCGTATCCACCAGGTCGCATACGTAGAAAATCTGAAGCCCCGCTCCGGCTCGAACTTGCCGATGGCATGCATCAGGCCGAGATTGCCTTCCTCGATCAGATCCAGCAAAGCAACGCCGCGATTGATGTAATGCTTGGCAATCGAGACCACCAGCCGCAGGTTGTGCTCGATCATGGCCTGACGCGCGCTGAAATCGCCCTGCTTGGCACGCGTTGCATAGTCGACTTCCTGTTCCTGCGTGAGCAAGGGCCGCAGTCCGATGCGGGTCAGGTAACGCTGGGTCGCGTCACCCGACAACTCGGCCTGCAGCAGCGCACGAAACTCCTGAATGTTTTCTTCGTCGAGAACCAGCTCGGCATCTTCCTGCGCCGGATCGGTGGGCAATCCTTCGGTCTCGTCCCGCAGAGGCTCATCGGGCACATCGGGCTGATCGAAGGAGTCGCTCATTTGGCTATCGACTGGGCAGCATGCCCACTGGATCGACCGGCTTGCCTAATTGCCGGATCTCGAAGTGCAGTTTGACTGCGTCGGCGTCGGTATCACCCATCTCGGCGATACGTTGTCCCCTGGCGACTGTTTGACCTTCCTTCACCAGTATGGTTTTGTTGTGCGCATAGGCAGACACCAAACCGTCACCATGATCGACGATCACGAGGTTGCCGTAACCGCGCATGTTTTTCGCGTAAAGAACTGTCCCATCACCTGCGGCCATGACTGGCTGTCCGGCCTGACCTGCGATATCGATACCTTTACGGCTGGGATCAAAACTGCTGACGATACGACCCTCCGTTGGCCAGATCAGCTTGCCGCCTGCGGCAGCCTCGGGCTTTTTGGGCGCGTCCAGAGAGCGAGCGGCCGAGGGTTCGCCGCGTTGCATGTCAGACCATGCCTGGTCGGTGTAGGCGATCTTGTTGCCCAGTGGCCCTGTCTTCAGGCCAGACATACCCGTTGATGGAGTACTCGACGCAGCGGGCTTGCCATCCAGAGGCTTGCTCTCCAGCCCGGTATCCATGGGTACCGAAGCCACTTGCGTACCCTCAGGAGGCGCCACACGCAGCTGCTGCCCGACCTTGATGTCGTTGGGATTGGACAAACTGTTCCAGTCGGAGATGTCGCGCACGGTCTGGGTGAACTGCTGCGCAATCTTGCGCAATGTGTCGCCCTTTTTCACGGTATAGAACCCGGGCGCATCAGGCGCGATGGCTGCCTGCGCGCTCGCGTCTTTTTGTTCTTTTGACTTCTGCGGATTGCGGCTGGCAGTACGATCGTCAATAGGGGCGCGCGAGGGCATTTCGGCACAGGCGGCCAAGAGCAGCAATAGCAAGGCCGATATCAGTCGTTTCTGCATGATTTGCATCGTATCCAGAATATTGTTCGCTTTGTCCGGGCAATGCACCCGAGGGCAAGATCACCCAAACGTACCGGGCCGCAATGGCACGAAGTGACAGCGCTCCAGCGTCTCGGTAGTCCACTCGTTGCGTCTGAGCCGCCGGATCAGTCTGAGCACCTGATTTCTCGCGCCTACCGGCGCAACAAGTCTGCCGCCGATTGCCATCTGATCAAGCAAGGCCTGAGGCACTTCCAAACCGGCTGCAGCCAGAATGATGCCATCGAACGGCGCCAGTTGCGGAAATCCGAGCATACCATCGCCATAGTGCAATCTGAGGTTGGGAATCAGCAGCGCACGCAGGTTGTTCCGTGCCTGCTCATGCAGCGGGCGTATGCGCTCTATCGAATAGACCTGCTCGGCCACCTCGGAAAGCACGGCCGCCTGATAGCCGCAGCCAGTACCGATCTCCAGTACGCGCGACATTTTGCCTTCGATACCATCACGCATCACCTCAATCATGCGCGCGACGATATACGGCTGAGAAATCGTCTGGTGATAGCCGATCGGCAGCGATGCATCGATGTAAGCCTGGCTAGCCAGCCCGGGCTCGATAAACAAATGTCGGGGCACGGATTCCATCGCGGCCAGCACCTTGGTATCAGCAATTCCCTGCTGGGACAAGCGCTGCACCATCGCACGCCGGACTGCATCGGACACCAGCGGCGAATTGACTGCACGAGTTTCTGCCACTGGTCGGGACGGTGGGCGGGGCGCGGCCGCTGGAGACACCGGCGATGCGGATGCGGATGCGGATGCTGATACTGAGACGGGCGCTGGCGATGTCTGCGGCGCATGCCGGGCCGCATTTCGCGTGGCGGTCTGCTGACTGTTGAGCCTCGGCGCAGCGGCCGCACGCTGGCGATCGGCCCTGCCGGTCAGCTGATCCAGCGTCAGCGGGAAACGCTTTTTCGGAGGATCCTGATCCTTGCTCATGCGAGGGATTGCTTCAGGCGCGCGAGTTGCGCCGAATGCGTGAGATCGATCTGCAGCGGCGTGACCGAGATCCAGCCATTCTCGGTGGCATGAAAGTCGGTGCCCTCGCTCGCTTCCTTGGCTTTGCCGACCGGGCCGATCCAGAAAATCTCGTTACCGTGCGGATCGCGGCTCTTGATCACAGGCTCGGACTCGTGTCGCTTTCCTAGCCGGGTGGCGACGACTTTTTGCAGCTCGGCATACGGACGGTTAGGAATATTGACGTTCAGCAGAAAGGGGCGCGCGAGATCATCCAGCCGGCGCATGACAAAATCACGCGCCGCGTCAGCCGCATCATCGAGATGCGCCCAGCCGTGTTCTACCTGCGAGAAGGCAATAGCTGGTATTCCGAATAAAAAACCCTCGGTGGCTGCTGCCACGGTGCCCGAGTAGAGCGTGTCATCGCCCATGTTCTGCCCCTGATTGATGCCCGATACCACCAAATCTGGGCGCTCATCGAGCATGCCTGTCAGCGCAATATGCACACAGTCACTCGGTGTGCCATTGATCGAATAAAAGCCGTTGGCTGCTTTCATTACCCGCAGCGGGCGATCAAGTGTCAGGGAATTCGAAGAACCCGAGCGATTACTGTCGGGGGCGACGACGACGATGTCCGCGACCGCCGCCAGCCGATCAGCCAGCGCATTGATGCCGGGTGCCAGGTAGCCGTCGTCATTACTGATGAGGATTTTCATGGAGCGGATTTTACCCGAACGCAGGCAGGTCAAATTCCGGGTTTGAGAGCGATCAAACCTGGTTATTAATAAAGGCTCGCAGTGTGGCATCCACCCCGCATTTTCACTGCACTGCCCCTACCAACATCAAGCTATCCGGTGTTAAGCGGATTGCTCAGGATGGATCGTCGAAATCGGGCAATGGCGGACGCTGCAGAAAAGCCTGCACGGTGGCCAGCTCGCGGCTACGCAAGAACGGCGGCAAGCTTTGCCAGATGCGGCGGCCATAGGGTTTGGAAATCAACCGGGGATCGCAGATCATCAGCACGCCTCGATCGCGTTCATCGCGGATAAGACGGCCTGCGCCCTGCTTGAGGCTGATGATCGCCTCAGGTAGCTGATGATGCATGAACCCATTCAGCCCACGCTTCTCCATGTCGGCAATGCGTGCCGCCAGCACCGGATCGTCTGGCGGCGCGAACGGCAGCTTGTCGATGATGACCACCGACAGCGCATCGCCGCGCACATCGACGCCTTCCCAAAAACTCTGACTCCCCACCAGCACTGCATTCCCCGCAGCGCGAAATCGCGACAAGAGCTCTGTGCGTCCGAGTTCGCCCTGTACCAGCAGGGGCCAGGGCAGCTTGCGTGCCTCGAAGGCTTCGCGCAGTAGCTCAGCCGCACGCTTGACCGCTCGCAAGGTCGTGCAGAGCAGGAAGGCACGTCCACCGGCGGCTTCAATCACTGGCAGTGCTGCTTCGACGACGGCATCGGTATAACCGGGCGAATTCGGCGATGGCAGTTCAGCGGGCACATAGAGCAAGGCTTGATTCGGATAGTCGAAGGGACTGGGCCATGACATGGCGGGCTCGCCAGTCAGACCCAGTTGCGCGCTGTAATGCGTAAAGTCATTTTTCACGGCCAGTGTCGCCGAGGTGAATATCCATGCGCGCGGCGGACCTTCACGCTGCTTGCTGAATACAGGTGCAATTGACAGCGGGGTTTGGTGCAGCTGCAGCGACTGTGAAAAAGCTTCGACCCACAGCACCTTGGCGGCCCGCTGTTCAGGGTCTTCCAGCGGCGCCCATGCATCCAGCCGTGCACCGAGTTCAACAGACCTTACACGGCACTGCTCCAGCGTCTCAGCCCGCTCTGCCTGCGATGCCAGCACCTCGGTCATTTGCACCAGCATGGCTTTGAGGTGCTCCAGCGCCGGGAAAAAAGGGCTGCTTTCTGCGATCTGTTCGCGCGCGAGCTTCATTCCGTCTGCCGGAAAGGCCAGCCGCAGATCGCGCACTGCTTTCTCGACAGGCGCGATAGTCGCCGCCCAGTCGGCGCCATCGCGGGCATGCGACAGTCCTTCGGCCAGCACATCGCGGCAAAGCTCCATCACTTGCGAGGTAGAGATCGTTTCACCGAAAAACGTCGTTGCCGTGTCGGGCAGCTGATGCGCTTCATCGAAGATAACGGTATTCGCGCTGGGCAGCAGCTCGGCAACACCCGTATCCTTGAGTGCGACATCGGCAAAGAACAGGTGATGATTGACGACCACGACATCAGCCTGCTGTGCTTCCTTGCGAGCTTTCATCACAAAACAATCCTGATAGTGCGCGCACTCTGCACCCAGACAATTATCGCGAGTGGAGGTCACCAGATTCCAGATCAGCGCACTTTCTGGCACGCGGGACAATTCAGACTTGTCACCGGTAGAGGTTGTCTTGATAAAGCGAGCAATCTCGCGCAAGTAACCGACATCTTCTCGCGCTGTCAGGCGGCCATTCTGCTGTGTACGCTCCAGATGAAAATGACACAGGTAATTGGCTCGGCCCTTGAGCAAGGCCACCGTCACCGGCGCATTCAGCGCCTTGCGCACGACAGGGATATCACGCAGAAAGAGCTGGTCTTGAAGGTTCTTGGTACCGGTCGACACAATGACCTTGCCGCCCCACAGCAAGGCCGGCACCAGATAAGCAAAGGTCTTCCCTGTACCCGTTCCCGCTTCGGCGAGCAGTGTGCCGCGCCGCGCGATGGCGTCCGCCACCGCACGCGCCATATCGGTCTGAGACTGGCGCGGACGAAAACCATCGATACCTGTCGCAAGCGCTCCGCTGCCGGAAAAAAGCGCCTCGACCTCAGCATCGTGCTCACCATGCTCGGGTGCTGCGGGGATATCGTTACTGGGCTCAGTCAAAAATCAGTCCGGAAAAACAGGCCGCCCGCCACAGCAACGGCAGGGGTCAGGCATCAAAGAAAAATTCACGCAGGAATATCGGGTACCAGCTGCATCTTCAGCTGGATAATATGGTCTTTCAATTGCAGCTTGCGTTTTTTCAGGCGCTGGAGCTGCAGCGCATCTGCCGTCGGTGACGCTGCCAGCAGAGCAATGGCCGCATCAAGATCGCGGTGCTCGATTTCCAGTTCGATCAGGCGCGAACGAACCTGTTCAGCATTCATCACGGCTTTTCTGGCGTTTCTGGCTGTCCGGATGCATCAGGCGCAGGGCCGCCGTCACGCGCGGCACCGGTAATCGGAATTGCAGGTCCTTCTAGCGGACGGGTCGCGCGCCCCTGACGCTCGGCAATCACACGATCTCTTTCCGCTGCCCTTTCTTTTCGCAGAAAAGCGTTCGCCTCGACCTCAATCTTGCGAATGTTCGACAACACCCCTCGTCTGACATCCTTTGCGTCAGACAGGCAGCTGGCAGTGAAAAATTTATCAAAGCATCGCGAACGCTCTGCCGCAAAAGTCTGCTCCGCCTCACGGCGGGCTGCATCCACATCACTCAGTGCCTCTCTGGCAAAGGTGACCGACCCGATGGCTCCGGGCGGAAAGCGTCTGACCAGCGCCTGCTCCAGCGACTCTGCATACGCTACCGGCGATGTGAACGATGTCAGCACCGAAGCCATCATCAGGGCGGCGACCAGCACTGAGCGCACCGAGCGCGGCGCGTCGATCACGGAGGCCATAGGAATCATCGTCATTACACTTCCATTCATCGGATAAGGAATGAATCAGCGATCAGTCATGAAACACCAGTTTTTCAATTGAGCGCGTTCAGGTCATCGATCCGGCTGCCTGTCGCCGCACGCTCTCTTTGTACTCCAGCGACTGCATCTCGGTGATACGTGACACCGTGCGGTGAAACTCATTCGACATCACACCTTCGGTATACAACAGGTCTGGCGCCACGGCAGCCGAGATGATCAGTTTCACGCGGTGATCGTAGAGTACGTCGATCAGCCAGGTGAAACGCCGCGCCTCGGAGGCCATCTCTGCGGTCATGCACGGCACATCCGACAGAATGACTGTATGAAAACGGCTGGCGATCTCAAGATAATCATTCTGCGAGCGTGGCCCGCCGCACAAGGTGGCAAAATCAAACCAGACAACGCCACCCGCCCTGCGCACACAACGGATTTCCCGTGATTCTATCTTGATTCTCGGGTCCTGCTCCCCCGCCTCGGCGATTGACACGAACGCATGCAACAGGGCGCTTTCTGCAACCGATCCCAGCGGTGTCTGATAAGCCTCGACCTGCTCCATCACACGACGGCGATAATCGACACCTGCATCGACATTCAATATATCCAGTTTTTCTGTGAGCAAGGCAATCGCAGGCAGCAGACGATCACGATGAAGACCGTCCGGATACAAGCCATCCGGCGCATAGTTTGACGTCATCACAAAGCTGACACCCTGCTCAAACAAGGCCTTCAGCAGATTGTAGAGAATCATCGCATCCGCAATATCGGACACATGAAATTCGTCGAAACAAATCAAGCGATACCGGCGCGCAATCTTGCCAGCGACGATGTCTAGCGGGTTTTCAACGTTTTTTTCTTCATCCAGCGCCCGGTGCACTTCGCGCATGAACTCATGGAAATGCACTCTCGTCTTGCGCTTGACCGGTATGACCGCATAGAAGCTGTCCATCAGGAAGGACTTTCCGCGCCCAACGCCGCCCCACAAGTAAACACCTCTTGGTGGCTCAGGATGGATGATCATGCGCCGCAAACGGGACGATCGCCGCGACATGTAGGCGCCCCACTCATCAAAAGCGCGCTGCAAGCGGTCTACCGCAGCCAGCTGAGCCGGGTCTGACTGATAGCCCCGGTCCACCAGGGTCTTTTCGTAAAATTCCTGAACATTCATGTGCACGTGCGCCGCTATTGCGGCGTCATGTCGACCACGACCTGAGAAGGATAGCTGGTACGCCCGGAAGACAATGGAAAGCCAAACCCCAGCGACACACCCATACTGGTGTGGCCACCAAAGCCACCTCCGACCCCCACGCCCACGCCGCTCGCGCTGAGCAATCCCGGATTGCTGCTGCGCCGGAACACGACCTCAGAGGCACGATAGCCTTCTTTGTTACAGACCACCCTGAGATCACCCTGCGGTGGTCCGACCTGCACTGAACCGGGTGTCGTAACAGTCCACTTGCCGGCACCTGTCTCGACCTCGCACGAGGCTCCCTCGAGCGGCTGCGAGCGCACCGTACTGAGTATCTCGACCCGCCCATCGGGAGCTGTCGTGCTAGCGCACGACGCCAGAGCGCCAAGCAGGGGAATGACAATCCACGGTCTCAAGCAAAAGCTCCCGTCGGCCCGGAAGATCGCGATGACGCGATAACACCAGGCTCCGTCAGAAATTAAGCGCGCGCTTGTCAACTGCCAGCGCCGCTTCCTTGGTCGCCTCCGACAAGGTCGGGTGCGCATGGCAAATTCGTGCGATGTCTTCCGCTGATGCGCGGAATTCCATCGCCACGACTGCCTCCGAGATCAGTTCGGAAGCCATCGGCCCGACGATATGCACGCCAAGGATTTCATCTGTCTTCGCATCAGCGATCACCTTGACCATCCCCGAGGTATCGCCCAGCGCCCTCGCCCGGCCATTGGCCAGAAAAGGAAAGCTGCCTGCCTTGTACGCAACACTGTCCGTCTTGAGTTGCTGCTCGGTCCGACCCACCCAGGCAATCTCCGGTGATGTGTAAATGACCCAGGGAATCGTCGCGAAGTTCACATGTCCGTGCTGGCCCGCAATGCGCTCTGCAACGGCCACGCCTTCTTCCTCAGCCTTGTGCGCCAGCATGGGGCCACGAACCACATCACCCACGGCCCAGACATTGGGCAAATTGGTGCGGCAATGATCATCAACGACGATAAAGCCACGCTCGTCCAGCTGCAGGCCGACAGCTTCCGGCTGCAGGCCGATGGTATTGGGAACCCGGCCAATGGAGACGATCAGCTTGTCAAAATTCGCTTTGTGCGCCTCACCTTTTGCATCGGTGTATTCGACGCTGACTTCCTTGCCTGTCTTGATCTGACCAATCTTGACGCCCATCTGTATATCAAGGCCTTGCTTCGCAAAGAGCTTGTGCGCTTCTTTGGCAATGGTCTCGTCAGCGGCCCCCAGGAAGACCGGCAGCGCTTCAAGGATGGTGACCTCGGCGCCCAGACGTCGCCATACACTGCCCATCTCCAGCCCGATCACGCCCGCGCCGATGACGCCGAGTTTTTTAGGTACGGTATCGATCGCCAGTGCGCCCGTGTTCGAGAGAATGAGCTTTTCATCAAACGGCAGATCCGGCAGTGCGCGCGGGTTTGAGCCCGTGGCCACGATCACATGTTTGGCTGTGATGGTTTCAGTTGAAGCGCCAGTAACACTGATCTCGTACGCGCCATTGGCAGCTTTTGCAAATGAACCCCGGCCATGAAAAAACGTGACCTTGTTTTTCTTGAAGAGATAAAGGATGCCGTCATTATTCTGCTTGACCACGCCATCCTTACGGCCGAGCATCTGCGCAAGATTGAGCTTGACGCCCTTGACTTCGATGCCATGCTCGGCAAAACCATGATTCGCATGCTCGAAATGCTCAGACGACTGCAGCATCGCTTTGGACGGAATACAGCCAACGTTAGTACAGGTGCCGCCCGGCGCAGGGCCACCCTTGTCGTTCTTCCATTCGTCAATGCAAGCGACCGCGAAACCCAGCTGAGCGGCGCGTATCGCGGCAATGTAGCCGCCCGGGCCACCGCCAATGACGATGACATCAAAATTCTTGGACATGGCGCGTCTCCTTACAGATCCAGCAGCAGACGAGCCGGATATTCCAGCGCCTCTTTCATCGCGACCAGTCCGAGCACCGCTTCGCGTCCATCGATCAGGCGATGGTCATAAGACATGGCGAGATAGTTCATCGGGCGGATCACGATCTGCCCATTCTCGACCACTGCACGGTCCTTGGTTGCGTGCACGCCGAGGATCGCAGACTGAGGAGGATTGATGATCGGTGTCGACAGCATCGAGCCGAACACGCCACCGTTCGAGATGGAGAAAGTACCACCCGTGAGTTCATCCAGCGTAAGCTTGCCATCTTTGGCCTTCTGGCCGAATTCACCGATTTTTTTCTCGATCTCGGCAATCGACATCTGGTCCACATTGCGCAAGATAGGCACCACCAGACCTCGGGGCGAACCCACCGCGATACCAATATCGAAATAGCCGTGATAGACCACGTCGTTGCCATCGATCGATGCGTTGAGCACCGGGTATTTTTTCCGCGCGGCGACGGCTGCCTTCCCGAAGAAGGACATGAAGCCCATTTTCACGCCATGCTCTTTCTCGAACTTGTCCTTGTACTTGTTACGCAGGTCCATGACCGGCTGCATGTTCACTTCATTGAAGGTGGTCAGGATCGCGTTGGTTGACTGCGACTCCAGCAAACGCTCGGCGATACGCGCGCGCAACCGGCTCATCGGCACGCGCTGCTCAGGGCGATCGCCCAGATCGACCGACACCGGCGCTGCCACTGCCGGCAGCAACGCTTTAGGCGTTGCAGCAGGAGCTGCCGGCTTGTTCAGCGCATTAATCACATCGCCCTTGGTCACGCGACCATCGCGGCCAGTGCCTGATACAGCATCGGCAGACATCTTGTTCTCGGACAGCATCTTTGCAGCAGCAGGCATCGCAATCGCACCGCTAGCCGTCGCGACTGCTGGCGCTGCGGCAGAGGCTGGCGCCGCTTTGGGCGCGGCGGCTGCAGGCGCAGCAGCAGGCGCGGCCGCTGAAGCCGTCGCCTCGGTATCAATGCGCGCAATAACTTCACCGGCCACGACGGTGCTGCCATCGGCCTTGATGATCTCGACGATCACGCCTTGTGCAGGCGCCGGCAGTTCCAGCACTACTTTGTCGGTTTCGATATCAATCAGGTTTTCGTCGCGGGCCACTGCCTCGCCGACTTTCTTGTGCCACTGCAGCAGGGTCGCTTCTGCGACGGACTCCGACAGCTGGGGTACCTGGACTTCCAGAATTGCCATATCACTCTCCGTTTCGGGTTGTTCGCGCGGCGCACCGGCTTCCGGTACGCTGCGGGGTCTTTATTTGGTCAGGATGAAGCCTTTGAGCTTCGAGAATGCAGTTTCGATCAGCGCCTTTTGCTGCGCATAGTGCTTGTCGTAGTAACCGACAGCGGGCGATGCACTGGCAGGGCGACCTGCGTAAGCCAGCTTCTGGCCTTCGTTCAGGTTCTCGAAAATATTGTGCTGAATCTGGAACCATGGTCCCTGATTCTGCGGCTCGTCCTGCACCCAGACCAGCTCACCGAAGCTAGGGAAAGACTTGAGTTCGGCCGCGAACGCCTTGTGCGGGAACGGATACAACTGCTCGATGCGGATGATGGCGACATCGGTTGCCCCGCGCTCTTTACGCGCATTCACGAGGTCGTAATACACCTTGCCCGAGCAAGCCAGTACGCGCTTGACCTTCTTGGCATCGATGCTGGTATCGACCTCGCCGATCACGGTCTGGAACGAACCCTTTATCAGATCGGACAGCGGCGATCCCGCATCCTTGTTACGCAGCAGCGACTTCGGCGTGAAAATCACCAGCGGCTTGCGGAACAGGCGGATCATCTGACGGCGCAGCAGATGGAAAATCTGCGCACCTGTGGTGGGCTGCACCACTTGCATATTGTTGTCAGCGCAGAGCTGCAAGAAGCGTTCGATACGTGCCGATGAGTGCTCGGGGCCCTGCCCTTCATAACCATGCGGCAGCATCATCACCAGACCCGAAGCACGACCCCACTTCACTTCGCCTGAACTGATGAACTGGTCGATCACGACCTGTGCACCGTTGGCAAAGTCACCGAACTGGGCTTCCCAGATCGTCAGTGTGTTTGGCTCGGCGGTAGAGTAACCGTATTCGAAGCCCAGTACCGCTTCCTCGGACAGTACTGAGTCGATCCCGGTAAACGGCGCCTGCTGGTCGGACACATGCTGCAGCGGTATGTAGCTGCCTGCGTCCCATTTCTCGCGGTTCTGATCGTGCAGCACCGCATGACGGTGGGTGAACGTGCCGCGCCCGGCATCCTGACCGGTGATTCGTATTGCATAACCAGAGGACACCAGTGTCGCGAACGCCAGATGCTCACCCATGCCCCAGTCGAGGTTCATTTCACCGCGACCCATCGCTGCGCGATCCGCGAGGACTTTTTCCACCAGCGGATGCACCTTGAAATCCGATGGCACCGTGGTAATCCGCTCGGACAGACGCTTGAGCTCTGCCGCTGGCACCGACGTGTCGGCAGCATCCGTCCACTTGCGGTTCAGGAAAGGCATCCAGTCGACCGCATACTTGTTCTTGAAACTCGAGATCACCGGATCCACGCTACTGCGTCCGGCATCCATTGCCTCGCGGAAGGCCTTGACCATTGCATCGCCGCCATCGGCCGCGATGGTGCCCTGCGTCGCCAGCTTGTCCGCATACAGCTTGCGCGTGCCGGGATGCTGACCAATCTTTTTGTACATCAGCGGCTGGGTCAGTGCCGGGGTGTCTTGCTCATTGTGACCGAGCTTGCGGAAGCAGACGATATCAACCACCACATCCTTCTGGAACTGCATGCGGAAATCGAGCGCGATTTGCGTGGCGAACACTACTGCCTCGGGATCGTCGCCATTCACGTGCAACACCGGCGCTTCGATCATCTTGACCACATCGGAGCAATACAGCGTTGAACGCGTATCGCGCGGATCGGAGGTGGTGAAACCGATCTGGTTATTGATCACGATGTGCACGGTACCGCCCGTACCATAGCCGCGGGTCTGTGCGAGGTTCAGAGTTTCCATCACGACGCCCTGCCCGGCAAACGCTGCATCGCCATGTACGAGTACCGGCAGCACCTGCTTGCCTTCCTTGTCACCACGGCGATCCATACGCGCCTTGACCGAGCCCTCAACCACAGGATTGACGATCTCGAGGTGCGACGGATTGAACGCCAGCGACAAATGCACTGGGCCGCCCGGGGTAGAGATATCGCTGGAGAATCCCTGATGATATTTGACGTCACCGGCGGGCAAATCATCGGCATGCTTGCCTTCAAACTCGGCAAACAGATCAGACGGCATTTTGCCGAGGATATTGACCAGCACATTCAGACGGCCACGGTGTGCCATGCCGATGACGATCTCTTGCACGCCCTGACTGCCTGCGCGCTGAATGACTTCATCAATCGATGCGATAAAACTCTCACCGCCCTCGAGCGAGAAACGCTTCTGCCCGACGTACTTAGTATGCAGGTAGCGCTCTAGACCTTCTGCGGCGGTCAGGCGATCCAGAACATGCTGCTTCTGCTCGCGCGTGAAATTGCCGGTCGCGCGGGTCGATTCCAGACGCTCCTGCATCCAGCGCTTTTGCGCCGGGTCGGTCATGTACTGGAATTCAGCGCCAATCGAGCGGCAGTAGGTGTCGCGCAGTGATTGAAGCAAATCGCGAAGGGTCGCGGTCTCGCCGCCGAAATAGGTATTACTGATGTTGAACACGACGTCGAGATCGGCATCGGTAAAGCCGTAGAACGAAGGCTCGAGTTCGGGAATATTCGGGCGTTCCTGGCGCTGCAGTGGATCGAGATTTGCCCACTGGGTGCCCAGAAAACGATAAGCGGCGATCAGCTGGGTAACGGCGACACGCTTGCGGCCCATTTCGGCATCGGCCGACGCGGTGACGGTACGGATCGGGCCCTGCTTGGCGCGTTCGGCAAACGATGCGACCACGCTCGCATGCGGCACATCCGGACGGTCGGAACCGTCGACGGCAGGCACGTGTTGCATCGCGTCGAAATACGCGCGCCAATTATCGGGTACTGCGCCGGGATTCAGGAGATAGGCCTCGTACAGTTCTTCCACGTACGGGGCATTGCCTCCAAACAGATAAGAGTTGGAGAAATATTGCTGCATCATCGCTGCTCACCTTTCACTCGCGCTTCGCGAGGTTTGGGGGGTTGTAACCATCCGCTTTACGGTCCTTCCGTTTCGCGGACTGCATTCACTGACTGCCTGTTGCTCATTCCGAGGCAAACGGAATAATACCGTGACCTTCGGTTTTTCGGTGTAAAAACGGGCCCCACAGGGCCCGTTCGGTGACTACTCAGTCTTTATCGTTTTGCAATCGGTGTTACATCCCGCTTCGCCGATCCCACAAACAACTGGCGCGGGCGACCGATCTTCTGCTCGGGGTCCGAGATCATCTCGTTCCACTGCGCGATCCAGCCCACGGTACGGGCCATCGCAAAGATACCGGTGAACAGCGACACCGGAATGCCCAGCGCGGATTGAACGATACCGGAGTAGAAATCGACGTTCGGGTAAAGCTTGCGCTGGACGAAGTAATCGTCTTCCAGCGCGATCTTCTCCAGCGCCATCGCAAGCTTGAACAGCGGATCGTTCTGCAGGCCCAGCTCATTCAGCACTTCGTGGCAGGTTTCGCGCATCAGCTTTGCACGCGGATCGTAGTGCTTGTATACACGATGGCCAAAGCCCATCAGTTTCACGTTCGAGTTCTTATCTTTCACCTTGGCGACGAATTCGCCGATCTTGTCGATGCCACCGTCGCGCTGGATATCCTGCAGCATGGTCAGTGCTGCTTCGTTCGCACCGCCGTGGGCAGGACCCCACAGGCAGGCGATACCGGCTGCGATACAGGCAAACGGGTTGGCGCCCGACGAGCCGGACAAACGTACCGTTGACGTCGACGCGTTCTGCTCATGATCTGCGTGCAGAATCAGGATACGATCCAGCGCACGCACCAGTACGTCATTTGGCTTGTAATCTTCCGCCGGTGTCGCAAACATCATGCGCATGAAGTTCGCGCTGTACGACAGATCATTGCGCGGATACACGAAAGGCTGACCAACGGAGTATTTGTAGGCCATCGCTACCAGCGTCGGCATCTTGGCGATCAGACGAATCGCAGACACTTCACGGTGATGTGGATCGTTGATATCGAGCGAGTCGTGATAGAACGAGGCCAGCGCACCCACCGTGCCCACCAGTACCGACATCGGGTGTGCATCGCGACGGAAGCCACGGAAGAAGAACTGCATCTGCTCGTGCACCATCGTGTGACGGGTGACGGTGTCGACGAATTTCTTTTTCTCGCCAGCGTTTGGCAGCTCGCCATTCAGTAGCAGGTAGCAGGTCTCCAGGAAATCGCAATTGACGGCCAGCTGCTCGATCGGATAACCGCGATACAGCAGCTCGCCCTTGTCACCGTCGATATAGGTGATGGTGGAGTTACAGGCTGCAGTCGACATGAAACCCGGGTCGTAGGTGAACTTGCCGGTCGAGCCGTAGAGCTTGCGGATGTCGATGACGTCCGGGCCGATGGAACCCTTGTAGATCGGGAACTCGATCGATGGCGACCCATCGGAAAAAGATAGCGTGGCTTTGGAATCGGATTGGGTCATGGCTCTACCTTTGAATCAGAAAGAATAATCAATCGTGAAAATCGTTATTGATGCTTTTGTCTATTCCTTGTTGCTCGCATCACCGTCAGACCATCAGGCTTCGCGCAAACGCTTCAGAAGCGCTACTACATGAGGAAGCTTCAGCTCATCTTCCGGCTCGTCCTGCCCCAGCAGCAAGCTCATCAAGTCATTGTCGGGCAACTCCAGCAAGCGGGTCAGCGCATCGACTTCGTCATCGGAAAGCTCGGCTTCATGAGCATCCAGAAAGCGAGTGAGGATCAGGTCGTTTTCCAGCAAGCCGCGGCGGCTGCGCCATCGCAAACGCGCGCGGCGCGTGGGGTCGTCCTGATGTCTCGCACCTTCCATCGCCATTAAACCGTACGTCTGACCAGCAGTTCCTTGATCTTGCCAATCGCCTTGTTCGGGTTAAGGCCTTTCGGGCAGACATCAACGCAATTCATGATCGAGTGGCAGCGGAACAGTCGATAAGGATCTTCGAGGTTATCCAGACGCTGGCCAGTGGCTTCGTCGCGGCTATCGGCGATGAAACGATAGGCTTGCAGAAGACCTGCAGGACCGACAAACTTGTCCGGGTTCCACCAGAACGAAGGGCATGAGGTCGAGCAGCAGGCACAAAGGATGCACTCGTACAGGCCATCAAGCTCTTCACGCTCAGCCGGCATCTGCAGACGCTCTTTTTCCGGCGGAATGGAGTCGTTGATCAGATAAGGCTTGATCGAGTGATACTGCTTGAAGAAGTTCGTCATATCGACAATCAGGTCGCGAATCACAGGCAAGCCGGGCAGCGGACGCAGCACGATCGGCTCCGTCAGCTCATTCAGGTTGGTGATGCAGGCCAGACGGTTCTTGCCATTGACATTCATTGCGTCTGATCCGCAGACGCCCTCGCGACAGGAACGGCGCAGCGCGAGCGAGTCATCGACGTCGGCCTTGATGCGCTGAAGCGCATCAAGCAGCATCTTGTCGGTATCCTGCAGCGTGACCGTCAGGTCCTGCATGTAGGGCTTGGCATCCTTGTCCGGATCGTAGCGATAGATCTGAAATTTGACAGTGCGGGTCATGATTATTTTCCGGGCTTAGAAAGTACGGGCTTTCGGCTTGAAAGTTTCAACGGTCAGCGGCTTGGTGACCACTGGCTTGTAATCGAGGCGATTCCCCTCGGAGAACCACAGTGAGTGTTTCATCCAGTTCTCATCGTCGCGATGCTCATGATCGCGGTGCGCATGAGCACCGCGCGATTCTTTGCGAGCTGCCGCTGAGACAATAGTGGCCTTAGCAGTTTCAATCAGGTTGTCCAGCTCGAGCGCCTCAACGCGCGCTGTGTTGAACACCTTGGACTTGTCCTTGAACGACACTTGCTTGCGTCGTTCGTCGAGCGCGAGAATCTTCTGCACACCCTCGTCCAGCAACTCCTGCGTGCGGAACACGCCGCAGTAGTGCTGCATCGTCGCGCGAATGTCATTGGCGACATCCTGCACGCGCTCGGAACCGGTAGACGCTTCGAGGTGTGCAAGGCGCGAGAGCGCGAGATCAGCACCATCGGCCGGCAAGTTCTGATGGCTCTGCTC
>JACCEC010427012.1_pt1 | contig 19457 bp, 18 predicted proteins | sample 7450121 | NCBI WGS metagenome assembly JACCEC01 (sample SAMN15323455, study PRJNA562643) | freshwater metagenome | isolation source: river surface water | place: USA:Blue River Watershed | collected 2017-08-18 | reverse complement strand
TCTTCCGTTTTTTTGGTGGGACCTATACGGAACGAGATTTTTAAAAACCCGATCCCGTATCGGACTTTTCTCCAAAAAAATCACACTTGCGCCAATCACTCACCTTTATGAGTTTTTAGAGATTGTGTATTGGCATTTTAAAAATTAATATATTTTATTGTTATTATTTTGTTATTATTTCTTTCTCCAAAAACTGGCAAAAATCCTTGTTCAAATAACACGATTTATTAAAATTTAATAATTCGTGTATGAGCGGGTTCCACACCAAAATTTTGCCAACACCAAAAAAACGGTGGCGTTTAAACTAATAAATCGTGTAATTACAATTGTGGGTGTAATTTCTGTGGGAATTTTTATTTAAATTTATTATTATCTATTTATATAGTATTATTTATTTATTTATTTATTTAATTTAAAATTTAGGTAATATAAAAAAGTATAAAAAAAGTATAAAAAAGTATAAAAAAGGTCAAAAAGGTCAATTTTTGACCCGAAAACTCCGTTTAAACGCAATTTCCAGGTTTTAAAAAAAATTGATTTTTTAATGTCGGAAAAAAGTTTTTGATCGAAAATATTTTTTTTTTCCATTTTATTTTTTTAGAATATTGAAATTTTAATTTTTTTTTTTTTCGTTTTTTTAACATTTTGGGTGAAAACCTAGGAATTTTACTATTTTATATCTATATGGTTTATTTTATATATTTTAATTATTTAATATTTAAAATGAAAATATTATCATAATGATATTATAATTATTTTTACTATTTTTACAGGAATTTTTGATTTTCTTACTGAACTTACCATATTTTTATTTTTATAATTTATTTATTATTTTATAAATTTTATGGTAATAATAAAAATAAGGTAATGGTATATTTATATATATATTATTTTTTATATTATCTAATTAAATAATGAATTTATATTTTTTATATTTATAATAAAAAAATATGATAATATGTTATCATGAATTATTTATACTTAAATTATTTAATTTATAATAATATGAATTATGGTATATATAATAAATAAAATAATAATATAATAAAAAATATATTAAATAATTCTTACTGAGCTTACCATATTTTAATTTTTATATTTATAAAATAAAATTGTAAAATTTATGGTAATAAATAAAAATTATATTATATAAAACTTAATTTTATATAACTAAATACTATAAATTAATATATTTTAGATAATAAAATAATAAAAAATAAAAAATATATTATTTTTTATTAAAAATAATAATATAAAAAATAAAAATAAAAATAAAAAATATAAAATATTTTATTAATAAAGAGATAATATAAATAAATGGAATATAAATGTATAAGATGTAATTATAAATGTGATAATTTAAAAAGAATAAATGATCATATTGAACGAAAAAATATGTGTCAAGATATAAATAAATGTTATTTAAATGATAAAAATATTTTAAAAGCAAAAATATTAGAAAATTTAATTCAAGATGAAAAAAAAACAAAAAAAAAAGATAATTATTTGATAAAAAAAATAAAAGAAGAAGAATATAATATTCAAGAATCATTAAATCATTTATATGATGAAAATGAAGATAAAAATGTGCTTAATGCACTTGTAAATGTACATAATCTACTTGAAAATAATCATGATGTAATAAACAATTTTGAAGAAGATGAAATTCAAAATAATAATAATAATCAAGTATATAATTTGAAGAGTGAAGAATTAATATTAAATAATAATATAAAATCCTGTAATGATTTTTCAAATTTATTTGATAGTCAAAAAAAAATATTAAATATATCAAAACATTTAAGAATAGATATTATTTTTAATTATAATATTAAATTGAATGTAAAAGAAGTGACACCATTTATGAAAAATCCTAAAATGAAAGAGAGTATTGAAAAATTATTAGCAGTAGTTCGAACAGAAAATAATAAAATATCTCAAGAACAAATAAATAAAGATTATGAAGAAATAAGAAATAGAATAAATGATGTAACAATTTTAGATGCAAAAAAAATAGAGTTAATGTTTGAAAAAACAATTGATATGGATATCGAATATTATTTAATGTATTATTTTGATGAAGTTGATCAAAAAGGATTTTTTTATATTTATGATATTCATTATAAAAAAAATAATAATTAATCATAAAAATATACTTTTTTTATAATTTAATTTTTTTTTGAAAAATGATGAAATCTCTTTATAGTTGATCATAACTTCATAAAAAATAGCAAGAGGTGTATTTTGTCTTGTTTAAAATTAATATTAAATTTAAATTTTTATTGTAAAAATAACAATAAAAAAATTATTTAAAAAATAAGTTAAAAAAATTAAAAAATTTACTTTTTTTATAATTTTATATAATTTAACTTTTTTTGAAAAAATGATTAAATCTCTTTATAGTTGATCACAACTTCATAAAAATAGCAATAAATTAAAAATTACTTGTTAAAATATTTTATATAATTTATATTTTTATTGTAAAAATAACAATAAAATATTTGTTAAAAAAATAGTGTAAAAAATTAAAAAATATTTAATTTTTTTTAAATTGAATTAAATAAAAAATATTTATTTATAATTTTCACATTTTATTTCTATTTTCTATTTGGAACTAAATAATGTGTAACATAATAATAAACAGAAATATTAACAATAAGAGTATATGCAATAAAAAGAGCTATATCAATAATAATTATATTAGAAATAGAATATTTTTTATAATAGAGTATAAATGATAGGATGATTATAAAAATTAAAAATGCAATCCAAATTTGGAAAGCTTTAGTATTAGTTAAAGTAGATGAATTATTCATATCTTTATTATATTATATAAAAGATTTAATTTTTGATTAAATTGATAAATTTATTTTCTTTATTTTTATTTTCTTGAACACCTTGTTTTTCAAAAAATTCTAAAACATTAAAACGTTCATAATATTTTTTAGAAATATTACTTTGTAGTTTGTTAATTTCCCAATTACGAATTAATGAAAAATTATTATTAGAATTATTTTTATATTGAATATAACCTAATTTATTAATTTTAAGCATTTTTGTTTTTAAACATGTTAAAACTAATAATTCGTAATCATCAGCAACTGGTAAAGCTTCAGAATAATTTCCAATTTCTAATAATGTATCTTTTCTCCATGCTCTAGGATGATTAGGTACTCCAACAATATTAGACATAGAAACATCATTAATATCACATGAAACTGCAACTTCATATAAATTATTTTCATATATTTGTTGATAATATCCACCATAACCCATACCCCACCCATCACCATAACGGAATGGTGATTTATCTTCATAACATTCAGCGAAATTCATATAAACAAATCCTACTTCAGGATTTTCATCGAAAGCTTTAACAATTTCAAAAAGAGTATCAGGTAAAATTTCATCATCATGATCTAATTCAAGAACATATTGACCTCTGCATAATAAAACAACTTCATTTTTAACATTACCAATATTTCCACTATGAAAATCTTTTCTATAAGCTCGAATACGATGATCTTTAGAAGATATATTTTCACGAATAAATTGAAAATTTGAATCATCTTTACTATCATCAATAATAACCCATTCCCAATCTAAAAAATTTTGTTTAAGAAGACTATTAAATGGACGATATAATTTTTCAAATGAATTAAAACAAGTAGAAAAACAAGATATTTTAGGTCTAAACGAAGTTCTATTAGGTAAATTTTGAATAAAAGCATTTAAAATAACATTATTAAGATTTTGAACTTCATTTAAAGAACGAGGTTGAATATGTAACCATTTTTTATTAAATTTAGGAATAAATATTTTTTCAACATTTTTATATTCAGACCAATTATCACCAATTGAAATTAATAAATTAAATTCTTCAGAAAACAAAGAATATACATCTTTTTTTGTTTCTTCAGATGGTAATTCATTATTTTCTTCATAATTAATAATTTTGAATGAGAATTCAAATAGATTTTTGTGAAGATTTAAAAAATCATCAATATTATTATATTCCTTTTTTCTTAAAAACAAAACAAAGGGGTATTTATTAGGAACAGGATTTTTAGAATCGTTCATTTTAAAGAATATTTATTAATTAAAATTTTTTTTTATAAAATATTAAACGTAAATAAGAATATAAAAAAATGAAAAATATAAAATTATGAATTTAATAATTATTCTATATAATAATTAATTGTCTAAATCACGTAAAAATGATTTATGAATATATCGGAAATTTTATTAAAGAATCGATACCAAATTATCTAAATTTAGGATTAGATTATCGTGAATTTTATTTAAATTTAGTAGATAATTTTTATGAGTACAGAAATGTATTTTTATGGATAATTGCTTTATCTACATATTTAAATCTATTTTCAATGGAAACTTTTTATATTAAAACAATAAATGAAAATAAGAAAAGAATTATTTATTTAGAAGATGAAAATTTAAAAATGAAAAAAACACTTGAAAAGCTAGTACAAAGACAGGAAAATTATGAAGAATTAACAACAAATGTTTTTCTAAAAGAGATTGAAAATGTAAAAGATAAAATGAAAACAGAGAATGAAAAAATTATTGAATTTTTAAATCAAATGGATGAAAATTCAAATAAAAATTATGATAATTTTGAAAAAACTGCTCTTGCTCTGAAAAATACTATATCTATTCAAAAAACTCGTATTACAAAACTAAAAAATCATTTTGAAGAAAAGTTTGGTGAATTAAGTGAACAATATGAGACTTTATCAATGAATGATTCTGTTTCAATGATTAATAATGATGAATAATTAAAAAAAATAAAATTATTAATTTTTTATAAATAAAATATATTATAAATTTATTATTATATTAAAAATATAGTAATATTACTAGATATATATTAATCTGATTTCATCATATAAATCAAGAATTTGTGATATATTTTTATATTTAAATTCTAATTCATTTTTTTTTGATTTAAGTTTATGAATAGAATTAAACACAAGAAGTTGAATAATATGATTTTGATTAAATCCTTTGAGATGAATTAATTCAAAATTAGGTGAATAATCAGTACCTGATAAAATACACATATTTAAGAATAAATTGTCCATATCTCTTATTTTAGGATCAATTTTAAAATTAATTTTAATTTGATTAATTAATCCAATACGATTGATAAAATACATTTTGTCAAAATCACAATTATCAAAAAATAGACATTTATTTACACCATGTGCTAATAAATCAGTATCATTAGTTAAACAAATAGAAAATAAACCTTCTTTATATAATTTTTTAAGCAATAAATCAGCTTCTCCAGAAGCTCTTATTATTTGAAATTGAGCTTCATGTTCTTCAATAAATTGTTGAATTATTTGTATAGCAATAATTATATCTTCAGGTTTAGCATATTTCGTTTCTTTTTCTAATTCATGATATATATAATCGAAATAATCAATATTACAATTAAATATTTTTAATAAATCAATATATTTTTTGTTGAATTTAAAAGATGGTAAAATATCATCTGAACATCCTTTGTCAGGATATTTAGCTTCTTCAGACATTTTACTTAAATGAATAAATTCATTTAATTCTTCTTTTAACAATTGACAATTATCATTATTTATACCCATTTTTCTATATTTTAGAACAATATTTATCATATCAAAACGATAATCTTTTAGTCTATTTTCCTTACGTCTCTGTATATTTTTAGGTATTTTAAGTTTATTTTTTTCAATACCGTCAAATACAAAAAGAGCACTAATATTATTCATGAGTAGTTTATTTAAAAAATGAGTAATACCCATTTCCATATTATCATATTCTTTCATAATATTATGTAAAATACATAATATATCTACACCTATAGTTTGATTCTTGATTTTAGAAAAATCAATTCTTGTTAGAACATCAGGATTAGTCCCGAAGCAATTAATAATGTAAGAACGCAGTTTGAATACACCCATTTTACTTGTTATTTGGTAGAAGAGTGTACAATATATGATAAAGAAAATTAAAATAAGATGTATAAATAATCAAATTTTTTTAATAAATTTTACGTAAAATAAATACGTAAAAAAATAAAAAAAAATGAAAATAATTTTGTTGGAATATTGAAAAATATTTATTATTATAAAAAAAGTAAATATATCCATATAACTAATAATTATTAAAATGGATGTTGTGTATACAAAATTAAGCAATATTAGTGAGTTTAACTCAATCGAATTTGATGAGTATTTAAAACAAAAAAATATAGAATTAAATAAAGACCATTTAAAGTTTACTATAGATAATAGTAATGTTCGTGCATTAGAGTATTTTAAAGAAACAAATAAAATACATTTTTGTGAAGAAATGATAGAATATTCAATATTAAGTAATAACCCAGTAATTTTAACTTTTCTTCAAACAAATATAGAAAATATAGATTTACAAAAAAATAAATATTTAGAATTAAGTGTAAATGAAAATAAATTCGAAACATTTAATTATTTATTGAGTAAAAAAAGGATAGAAGAATATGATAATTTTAAAGAATTGATAATACATATGATAGACACAACAAAAATTATATTTTTAAGTGTTATTTTTGAAGATTATTTAAAATATAATTTTGATATTAGTTTATATGAACATTCTTTAAAAATTAATAATAAAAAAGTATATGAATATTTTGAAAACATGTTATTTGAAAATTCAATGTTAGATATTTTTAATGAATGTATAAAATTAAGATTATTATATGGTTTAAGAGATTTTGATGGTCTTGAATATGCTCATTTTGTTGAACAAAGATGGTTAGGAACTAATAATTCTTCTAAAATAGAACATATCAAAGATATTGAATTTTTACAAAGAAAAATGTTATCTTTATCAGAATCAACAGAAGAAGAATTTATAGAAGAAGATGAATTAGCGCAGAGCTTAGAAGATTTACATCAATTTGTTGAAGATAATTTATTTTTAAAAAAACAATTAGAAACATTAGAAAATTCATCTGAAACATTAGTTAATGAGGAGGAAGATAATGAATATATAAATATTAGTGAAATAATGGAAGACATTAAATATGTTAAAAAAAGAAATGAAACAATAAATGATGATGAATATACAAATTTTGATATCGATGATAATATAAAAGATATTGAAGTAATGAATCAAATATTGATATCAATTAAATTAAAAAGAAATGTGAATACATATATCTTATCAAATATTATTATGATTCATTAAAATTATATTTTTATAATTTTTTATTTTTACTTTATTTTTTTGTTATTTTTAATTATTTTTTTATTTATAAATTATATTTTTTTATTTAACCACCTCTTAATTGAAGAATACAATGAATAGTACTTCCAGGTAGCATATTTGTAAAATTTTCATGATCATTTAACTGTTTACCTCCTAAAATTAAACGAATTTGTGATAAATCAATACCTTCTTTTTCTTGAATATTTTCTTTAAGTTGAAATACTGTTGAATTTTGTTCAATATTGTATTCAATTTTACGACCAGTTAAAGAACGAATATAAATAATCATTTTTACGTTTTATTTTTTATAAAAATATACAAATAATAAAATTAAAATAAATAATTATTCATTTTTTTTTATAAATTTCAAATTGATAATTTTAATTAAATTTTATTTTTAATGATTTTTATTTTTAAGAAAACCAAAATAAACATAAAATATATTAAAATGATAATTCTCATATTCATGATAAATATCACCACCATCATCATTACATCCAGATTCTTCATAACTATATAAATATTTAATATTATCTCTAAATGCAATTGCACTTTTATTATCTAAATTGTTGATAACTTTGAATATTCTTTTTTTATCATCAATATTTAAATCAAAATGACTTTCAAAATAAGAATTATTTTTTTCGGATAAATCACTATTAAATGTATTATTTTTGTCATTATCAAAATCAATATTATGATGTCTATAAAATTCTTCTGATGAATTATTATCATGAATATTTACATTTTCTAATTTTGGGTATTTATTATTAACTAAAAAAGGATTTTTGTAAAGTAAATAATTACAAAAATTATTAAAACGAATGTTTAATAGATCATTAACAATGTCAATGTCCATAAAATTATATAATAGTTCTAATTTAAAAAAAGCATCATCAAGAAATAAATGAATATGATGATTTATATTAATTTTATCAAAATAATTAAATTGTAAATATTGATACATATGTATAATACTTTTTAATTTATCTAATAAAGCAATATTTGAGTTATCTTTTTTTTGATAAGAATTAATAATTTGAGCAATAATACTAAAATTATTAGTTCCAAATAATAATTCACCATTATTAATAGTAGTTAATATTTCAATAAATTTATCATTTTTTTGAATAACATCTCCATATTTGAGTTTAAGTTTATTTATATTAATTTGAAAACTATTTTTTTCAAAATCCATAAATTTATCGTCATATGGAATATCATGTTTATCTAAATTAGTTAAATTTTCATAAAATGACATTCTTTTGAATTTAGTATGATAATGAAAATCATTTTGACTAAATATAAATAATGTTTGAATATTAAAATTTAAAGATTTAAAATGTGGATAATTAAAATTATCTCCGAAACATTCTTGCATTAGTAAATATTCATATTTATCATCAAGTGAAAAATTATCAAAATTTAAATTATATTTAGTTAAATTTTTTTGTATAAATTCAATATAGTATTTTATATTTTTATATTTATTATTAAGATTTATATATATATCTTCTTTACTAATATTTTTAAATTTAAATTTATTTTGTTTAATATCATTTTCATTATTCGAATGTAAATAATTACAATATGTATTAATATTTTTTGATTCTTCTTTAAATATATCAATTGGTTTTGATTCTTCATAACCATTAAATAATTTATCTAAACAAAAATCATCATATTCATAAAAATCATAATAATAATTATTCATTTCATAATCATAATCATCATAATCTTCATAATAATCATTTTGACTAAAAAAATTTAAAGTAAAATGTGTTTTTATATTTTTAAATTCTAAAAAGTCAAAAGATGTTTTATTTAATATTGAAAAAATATTGTTTTTGTTTAAATTTTCTTCAGACATATTATTATTTAAAGAATGAGTTTGATTTAATATTTTTTTTGATTTTTCTAAATAATTATTAATATTATCCCAAAAAGAATAATAATTGTCAGTAAATTTAGACAATTGTTTTAATAAATTTTTATGATATGTATTTTTAATATTATTTGGTTCAGTGTCTTTAAAATGCAAAATAATTTGAAAAGGTATATAATTCATTTCTTTTGCCCATTCTACCATCCAGGGTTCAAATCGATTAAAAAGAATATAATCTTTATCAACAAAATTTTCATTTAAATATTGTAAATATTTAGAAGGTATTTTAAAATCCATAAATTGAACATGATTAATCATATAAAAATTTAAGATGGTACGTATATCTTCTAATTCTTCAACACTAAAATCTTTTTCTTTTTTAAGATATTGAATAATTTTAAATAATTTGTCATTTTCAAGATTTGTTTCAATACGAATAATATTATTTTGTTCAGATTTTGATATTAAATCGCTATCATTATTTTGAATCATAACTTCAAATAAAGTATTTTGTATTAAATTTTTTGGTATATAATATTCAATATCATTTTTATCAGATGGTTTTAAAATAATCGTATTTTCATAATTAAATTCATCTTCAATTTTAATTGCTTTTAATTGAAAAGATAATACAATTTTTGTATTATTTTTTTTAATTTTATCAGCAAAATGTTTAATATCTGAACAAAACCAAACCATACCTCCCCTTGTTACAGTTTCTTTAAATGGTTTAAAATCATTAATATTTTTATCCCAAATATAGGTTTCTCCTTCATCAATTGTATTAAAACCAATTAAAAGTGTATATTGTTTCGTAAAATTAGTATGATTACTAACAAAATCGATATGAGGGTTAAAATAATTTTCTTTGTGATATTTAATTAAATCAACATGAGAAGGTATAAATTCAAAAATATGTTTATGTTCAATGGCAATATTATTAATAATAGGTAATAAATAGGTATTAGCTAAGTCAAAAAATTCTTTTTCATAAATAACAGTTTTTAAACAATCTCTCATTTCGTGAAAAACTTCAGAACGATTTACTAAATCATAAATTTTAGCAGGTTCAAGTTTTTCAAAGAATGGTGTAAGTTTATCTTCAAAAATTTTTAAAATATCTTCAGATATTAAATTACATTCATTTGTAAAAAAAGGTTGAAAATCATGTTCTTCCATTATAGATAAATAATTTTGATTAATTAATATTTTAATCTAATTTAAAATAAAAATAATTCATTTTTTTTTATTTACGTTAAAAATTAAATAATTTACGTTAAATAATTATTTAAATAAAAAATGATTTTTACAATTATAATAAATTATGTATTTAATTTATTAAATTAATAAAAAGAAATAAAATGTTAACTCCAGATAATTTTAAATTTTTATATAAAAGTATACGTTCTAATTTAAATGAATTAATAGTAAATTTGCAAATATTTGATTATGATTTTTTGTTTTTTGAACCAGATATAAAAAATTATATGAATATTGATTCAATTATGTATTTATCAAATGATATAAATACACATTTTATTTTAAGAAATGGAGATATATATAATAATGCAATTGAAGTATTATCAAATCAAATGATAACAGATGATAGTGAAATAGAAGATATAAATATGCATATACATTTTTATATTTTTACATATATAATACATTATTATGAAAAAGACGATTCCGTAAAAGAATTATTAAATTTATTAATTCATATTTTTAGTTATTTTAGTATCTATATAGAAAGTGGAGAAGAGATGGAAATGATAAAAATGGAATTAATGTTTGAAGAATCATTGTAAATATAAAAATACAATATATTATAAACTATGTATTATAAAAAATATATAAATAAAAAATAGATAAATGAAAGAAAAAGAAAAAATTTGGAATATATGGAAAACAGAGTTAGAATTACCTTTACCTGAAAAAAGTTTTTTTCAAAAAAGTATAAATTCAATGAAAAAATTAACAAAAAAAGAATTTGATGTTTTAGTTGATTATAAAGGAATAGGATTTTATATGATTAATAAAATATTAAAATTTAAAAAACTTCCTTTAGTTATAAAATATGATTCTTATAATATGAAATATTTATTTGATGATGATAAAGAGAAAAAAAAAAAGAAAAAAGAAATTATAACAGTAAAAGAAAAAAATATATCAGAAAAAGAAAATAACAAATTGGAAAAAATAAATGATAATACTAAAATTAAATACTTTTTTCCAGAAAATTCAGAAAAAATAAAAAACAAGTATACACAAAATATTATAAATTATATTAATACATTTGATATTATTTATACAAAAATGAATACTTTACCAAATATAGTATTATATAGAGGAGTAAAAGTAAGAAAAGATGATGATATCAAAAAAAAAATAAATAAAGATAATTTTACAAAATTTGGGGAAATAGTTGATATGAAATATAAAACAAGTTATGATTATAAAGTAGGAGAAATAGTTAAAAATGATTATTTTTTAAGTACATCATTAAATCCACAAATAGCATTTAGTTTTGCTAAAGGTTTTGCAAAATATAATAAATCAGTAGAAGAAAAAATAATTATAAAAATGAATATTCATGAAAAAGATAAGATACCATTTTTATTTTTAACAAATATACTTTTTGAAGAACATGATAAACGAAGTGATTTTTTAAAGTCATTAAAAACTTGGAATGAAACAGCATATGATGAATTTGAAATTTTATTACCAAGAAATATAGAATTTAAAGTGATAAAAAAAGAAATAATAAAAATACCAAAAAAGATAACAGGATTTAAAAATGTATATGATAAAAATAAATATATAAAAATTTTAATGTATGAAGTGGAAACTTTACCTTATGTGTATCCAACTAAATTTGATGAAACTTATTTTACTGAAAAATCATCATTTGTATGTTTTTAATTTATTATGAATAAATAAAAATATTATAAATAATTAAAGAATAAATGAAAGAAAGTTTAAATTTAAAGTTTCGTTTTGTAAAAATAGCTGATATTATCTATATATCAATTTTATCATATTTTATAATTTATTTTATATGTTTTATATTAAACAAACAATTTGGTGAATTTAATCGTGAAAAAGAAGAAAAAGAATTTAAAAAAAATAAAAATCATTTTAGATTTTTATTATTTAAAGGATTATTTTTACTCATCATTTCTGCTGTTATATTATATATTTTTAGAAATATATTTGAATTAATACCATCACCATTTAATGGTTTATATGGTTTTGAACATAAAAGAGTAAAAGAATTAGAAGCAATACCAGTTGTATTATTTTTTATATTTTTTTCATATCAATGGGATTTATTAGATTTTTTAGGAAGACAATATAATATTCTTTAAGTACTCTATTTTTAGATAAATGAATTTAACTTAAAACAATAATATTTTTGAAGTACTCTATTTTTATCAAAAGAGAAAAAAGTGATGGATATAATGTTAAGAAGAAAAAGTGCTTTGTGAAGAGTAGAGACCATGTCATCATTTAACAATTCGACTTCTGCGGTTGCTCCCTCGGGACCGGCTCAGCCCATGGATTCCTCTTTTGAGGGATCGTTTGCCGTTTCGGCGGTGGCCCCTTTGGAAGCCGTGTGTGCGCTCAAGCCCGACATCATCGCGACTTCAATCATTGGTGGTCTCGAGTTTGCAGTCTTTGATGCAGCAATGCGGGAGAGATTTGCGACGAGCGGAGTCGGGTTTAACACCCACGAGTTCTTCGGTCTCATGGCTGCATCGATTTACGACCCCAAAACGGGCTTTGACTCGGTGGGAAACCACCAGAACGGAACGCGTTACAACGACAAGCAGGTCGACTGGAGGGGGTACGACCGCAAGGGGTGGCGGCCGAATGGTTGGTACTCCAGCGGGCGGGTAAAATACATCCACCGAGACACTGGTACGGAGTACGCGCCGTCGGTCGAGACGTACGGGGGTTTGACCTACTACGGGTTCGACATCTGCGGTTACTACTGTGGTTCGGAGAAGGAGGGCCACCTGACCTATGTTGGCCCGGATGGGCGCAATGCAGAGGGGTGGAGCATTCACGGCTTCGACCTCAAAGGTATCCACCAGCGTACGCGGAGCTTATTGGGTCCGGATAGGTACACTATGGGTGTATGGGATCCGACCACGGGTAACTGGGAGCTGCGATTGAGTTGCGATGGGTGGTCTTTGCGTGGCTTTAATGCCGCCAAGATTCACCGGGACACGGGCACCGAGCGGCACCCGCTGGGGTTCGACTACAGGGGACTTGATGAAAACGGCTTCTGGAACTACCACATCCAGAGATACTATACCTATGTGGATATTGACTGAAGTGTGTTAGCAATATAGAGGGAAAACCCTAAAAAAAAATTATAATAATCAAAAATTTATTTTATATAAATTATCGAACATAAAAGAGTTAAAGAATTAGAAGCAATACCAGTTGTATTATTTTTTATATTTTTTTCATATCAATGGGATTTATTGGATTTTTTAGGAAGAAAAAATATTAATATCTTTTGATAAATATAATGAACTTAAAATAATAATATTCTTTAAGTACTCTATTTTAGATAAATGAAAATTAACTTAAAATAATAATATTCTTTAAGTACTCTATTTTAGATAAATGAATTGAAATTAAAATAATAATATTCTTTAAGTACTCTTTTTTTAGATAAATGAATTGAAATTAAAATAATATTTTTTAAGTACTCTTTTTTTAGATAAATATAATAAACTTAAAAAGTTTAATTTTGATAATAATAAATAAAATAGTCAATTGTTTTTCGGATACCTAATTCAAAATCGGTTTGAATTTTATAATTTAATAATTCAGAGGCTCTATTTAAATCAGGTTGTCTAATTTTAGGGTCATTTTCATCACTAAATCCATATTCAATAGTTAATTGTGTATCATATTCTTTATAATATTTTTCAAAAATATCTTTAATTTTTAAATAACAATCCATAATAGATATTTCATTATTATTTCCAATATTAATAGGTATATTATGTTCACTATTCATTAATTGAATAAGTCCAAATAAAGTATCATCAATAAAATTAAAACAACGAGTTTGATTTCCTCCATTAAAAATTTGAATAGGTTTTTTAAGTAAAAAACTTTCAATTAAAGAAGGTATAATACGACCATCTTGAATATTCATATATGGTCCATATGTATTAAATATTCTAGCTATTTTTACATCTATTTTATAATTTCTTATATACTCATAAGCTAATGATTCCATAATGCGTTTACCTTCATCATAACAAGAACGGGGACCAAAACAATTAACATTTCCAAAATAAGATTCATTTTGAGGAGATATTTGTGGATCACCATAAATTTCAGAGGTAGATGCAATTAAAATTTTACTATTATAATGACGAGCAATTTCAAACATATTTTTAGAACCAATATATGATGTATCAAGTGTTTCAAATGGATTTTTTTTATAAATAATGGGAGAAGCAATTGATGCTAAATGATAAATTTGTTGATATTGAATATTATTTTCAAAAAGAGTATTAAGTAAAGAACCATCACAAATATCAATATTTAAAAAATTAATTCGGTTGCCATATTTTTCTTTAAGTTCTTTAAAAATATTATCAAAAAATTTATTAGAACAAATTAAATTGTCAATAATTAAAATATATGTGTTTTGTTGATTTTTTAATAAATATTTAGTTAAGTTAATACCAATAAATCCAGCTCCTCCGGTAATTATAATATTTGTCATAATTTAATATATAAATAAGTAAATATATTATTTTTTAATTTTGAACAAAAATAAAAATTTAACGTAAATAATTTAAATTAAAAATTGATTAATTTGAGTTTAAATAATTTTACATAATAATAAATAAATAAAAAAATGCAAGAAGATTGTTGTATATGTTATGAGAATTTTGAAAATAAAAAAATATTTACGTCAAATACTTTTTATGATTTTGAGAAAATAAAATCAGAATACAAAACAGACGAATTAGCTTTTCAATTAAATTGTAAATGTAATGGTTCTATTTATCATATAGAATGTCTTAAAAATGTTATTTTTAATAATTATTTAGATTGTTTATGTTGTTATTGTCGAACTCCTATAAGTTTAATGGATAAAACAAGAATCAATGGATATTATAGAGATATAGATAATAGACCAAATGATATAGATGAGATTGAATTTTATAGAAAAAAATTTAGAAAAACTACACAAAGACTAATATATTCAAATATGATATTTAATATATTTATTTATTTTTATATATTAAATACATTAGGAACTTATATAAATGGAGTACAAAAATTAAATATAATTATGCAAGTATTTGAATTAAGATTATTATTATGGTTAAAAGATGAACCAAATGAGACACATCATGAAGTTTTGAATTTAAACATGTTTTTAACAGCAATGTCAACACTAATTGTATTATTTATGCAAAAAGAAATGAATTTTATAGCTGGTTCATATATGTTTTTTACATTGTTAACACATCCAGTAATAACAGGAATGTTTTGTTAAAATAAATAAAATATAAATCTAAATTTTTTATAAACGTAAAATTTAAAATAAAAAAATGATTAAAAAATAAATAAAAAATAAAAACAAATTATAACAAAATAAACAATAATTTTTTTAATGTATATAAAAAATGGATATACCTAAAAAAAGAATTTTGAAAAAAAAAGATTTATCATCTTTCGCGGTGCTTTGCGCTGAAAGATTGGTCAGAGAGACCTCATCTTTTTTAGAAGAACCAAATGGATTATTTGAAAATAATATTGATTTATTTGAAAGAAATGAATCAAATAAAACGAATGAATCAAATAAAATGAATGATGATGATTCAATTAATGTAAATACAGGTGAAGAATCTTTTAATTATGAATCTGATGAAGATTTAGATTCAGATTATGATGATTTTGAAGAATATATTTATGAAAATATAATTGGAGATGAAATAATGGAAGATATAATTAAAAATTTTTATTCAATTATTGAAAGATTTAGAATAAATGTAAATTTAGGTTCAAAAAGAGTTTTATATAATATACCAATATCATTTTTAACAAATTGTATAAGAGTTGGATTTATTGAAATAAATGATTGGAATCGATTATTAAATATTGAAAATTTACAGAGATTTAATAATAATTTTGATATTAATGATTGTACACCAATTATTTTAGCAAAAAGATTGGATACAAATAATAAAAAATTGGATATATTAGATGGTCAACATAGATTATATTTTTTTAAGAATGAATATAGTTTATATCATCAAAGAATATTAGTTGATATAAGAGATTGTATGAATGATATTGATTTTAAGATTCAATTAAATAAAATTCGTTCAATGAATTTTAATCCTCAACAAATAATTAAATATAAACTACATGATTTTATGGAAAGATTTTATTTACAATATCCAAAAAATGATAATAATTTTTATGGTACAAATAGACCAAAATTAAATGAAAGTAAATTTGTAGAAGTAGTAAAAAATTCATCTTATTTTTTAAATTCAAATACAACGGCAGAAGAAGTATTTGAAAAAATAAAAAATATAAATATTTTTTTAGAAAAATGTGTAAAAAAATGTAAAGATATACGATTTATTTATTTAGGTTCAAATATTCAAAATGAAGAATTATGGTTTGATTTTGCAAAACAATACAAATTTTATCTTCAATTTGATACAAAATTTGATGTTTTACAATTATTAATAAATGCAGAACCAGGTGAGAATTATTCAAATTATTTAAGATTGATGTTTAATCAACATAAACGAAAAATAGGACAAAAAAAAGAAAGAATATATAATTTTACTCTTTAATAATATTATATATAATATAATTATATATAAATTAATTTTATAAATAAATATATTTTAATAATAGAAAAATGCCGATAAAAATAGATAATAAATTTATATCAGGTGTTGGAACATTGATATGTTGTAAATATAAAAATCAAGATTGTATTGTTTTAGGTAGAGAAAAAAATAAATCAGAATATTTAGAAAAAGATCAATATGAGGAATTTGGTGGGAGTGTATCAAATGATAATGAATGTATTGAAAAAAATGCATTATATGAGTTAAATGAAGAAACAGCAAATATGATAGATGTAAAGAATACAAATATTTATAATCAAAAAATAGGAAAAATAAATAATTATGTAGATTTAGAATTAAAACATCGACAAAATAGTTATTATAGATGTTATTTTTTAAGAATAGATCAAATAAATGATAAAATGTTTAAAAACAATTTAAAAATATTAAAAAAAAATAAAGATACATTAAAAAGTTATTTAGAAATAGATAAATTAGTGTTTGTGCCAATAGAAAATTTTAAAAATTTTTATTTTAATTTTGAAATAAATAATGGATATTATGATGAAAAAGAGATATTTTTAAATATAAATGATATAAATAACAAAAACATACGAATATCAGATAGAACAAGAAAAATATTATTAGTATTTTTGGAACAAATAAACAAAAAGAAAATAAATAAATTAAAAATAAATGGTTTACAAATGTGTGAATATATGTGTAAAAAAAAAGATTATAATATAAAATTAAAAAAAATAAAAAATAAAAATGATATGTTTACGAATAATACAACATCATTTGTCGATATATAAATATTTGTAAAAAATATAAACGTAAAAATTTAAAATTTGAAAAAATACAAATAAGATTATAAAAATATTGTATTAATACTAAATCTGATTAGCGAATAATCAAAAAAAATGAATCACCGAACGATAGATATTTTCCATAGGATGCAATTAAATTTATCAAGAATATTAAATAGGATGAATATTGTAAATATTATTTATGCGAGAGAAGAATATGAATTATATAATTGTTTTATTGAACATATCGAAGATAGAATAAAAACAATTATTGAAGAAGATACATTATTAAATGAAATGTTGATTCATATAGATTCTCAAAATAATTATTTTTCCAAAGAACAATTTAAGCGATGGTTAAAACAATTGGATATTGAATTGCATGAAAGTGAAGAAGATTTGAATGTTTTAACTATAAATAATTATACTTTATATTTTAATTCAACAAATGAATTAACTATGTTAAAAAATGATGTTGATGAAATTATTGATACAAAAGATTCATTAGAAGAATTTGAAGAAATAACAGATAAATTTAATTTATTTAATATGAATTTAGTAAAAAGAACAATGGAAGAAAGAGATATGAGTCCAGAACAAAAAATGAGATTTATTGTATATAGTGTTAATCAAACCATTCAATTTGTATTTTTTGAATTAATGAATCAATTTATCAGAGAAAATAACATCCATGTTTTCGATAATATACAACCATATAGAATGGTATATGGATTATGTTTTTAGAAGAAATATAAAATTTATAAATTAAAAATTAAATAAAATAATAAAAATATTTAAATAATAAAAAATAAAAACTAATTATTATTATGATTTTTGACAATCAAATATTTGTTAGTATTTACAACATAATCAGATGATATTCCTGATTCAAAATTTGAATTTGAATTTGAATTTGAAATTGAGTTATCAATCTCATTTGACTCATTTGAGTTATTTGATTCATCATATTGTTTAAAATAATTAGGTTCATAAACAAATAAAGTACTTTCTTCATATTCAAATGCATTTTTGCTTTCAACAAAAAAGATATTATCTGCAATTCTTATATAAGCTTTAAAGCTAGGATACATACCATAGAAAGCACCTATAACAGATGAATCACAAAAACCATTTTGACGATTATTTTTTAAATCATCAAAACAAATTTGATATTTATGATATCCATAATCTCTTGAAACTAATGTAGATAAATTATCAATTATATAATTATCATTAATAAGTTCATATCCTTCCGGAGCATTAATATTTAAAAATTTATTATTATGATCAAGAATAAAAATACATTGAATTTTACCAAAAAATGAACAAAATACTAATTTATTATTGTCATTATCAAATTGAATGTCTACATTAAAATTATCTAGACCTCCGCCAGATGAAGCAACTAAACCACAATTTTGCATTTTATTTTTGGTTTTTTTTATTATTTAATTTTTTTAGATAATATTATATCTAAAAAAATAATTTAGATAATATTATTTTCAAATTTTTTTTTATTTACGTTATATAAAAAATATAAAAAATTGACAGATAAAATATTATAATTTTCTAATCTAAAATATAAGTTAAAAAAATACAGATGTCTGACCATTTTGTTTTGCAACTGTCTGATTTTGCAAGTATTGAATTTACTAT
>JACCEC012957176.1_pt1 | contig 19461 bp, 18 predicted proteins | sample 7450121 | NCBI WGS metagenome assembly JACCEC01 (sample SAMN15323455, study PRJNA562643) | freshwater metagenome | isolation source: river surface water | place: USA:Blue River Watershed | collected 2017-08-18 | reverse complement strand
CTCTGCAAATACGCGGTCTTTGTACTCAGTGGCGAAATTCACCGCCTCGATGTCCACGCCCACCACATCAGCGACGCTTACCGCATCGATCCAGTCCTGACGAGTCGAGCAGTACTCATCATCATCATCGTCTTCCCAGTTCTTCATGAACAGGCCGATGACTTCATAGCCTTGCTGCTTGAGCAGCCAGGCCGCGACGGAAGAATCCACACCCCCGGACATTCCCAGAACGACTCGCTTACGCATAGCTGTGTCCGGTCACGCTGGGGTGGGTGTAAAGCAAAGACAAAGGGGCGCGCTTACCCTGAAGATAGTCATCGACGCATTGCAGTACCAGCGGGCTGCGATGCTTGTCCTGGCAGGCGATCAATTCATCCCGGCTCATCCACACCGTGCGCAGTATTCCCTCGTCCAGAGGACGATCATGCTGACTGCCCAGCTTGCCGGCAAACGCAAAACGCAGGTAGGTGACTTCCTCGCCGGTGCGGCTGGACAGGTAGCGCGACAAGTAGACACCGATCAGCGTTTCCGGCGTGAATTCGAATGCAGTTTCTTCCAGTGCTTCGCGCGCTGCCGCATCAACCAGTGATTCGCACGGATCAAGATGACCGGCTGGCTGATTGAAGCGTATGCCGTCGCTGGTTTCTTCTTCAACCAGCAGGAATTTGCCGTCGCGTTCGATGATGGCCGCAACAGTGACCGAGGGTTTCCAGAGAGTCGACATGGTTTCCTTCAAAGACTGCGCATTTTACCCGTTCATTCGGAGCATCCGGACGGTGGTACAGCGCAAGAGAATTGGGACAGATCAATCGTGAACCGTACGCAAGAGAGCGATGGCAGTGCAGAATGCAGCCCGGCGAATGATTGCCAGTTTTTAGTTTGATATTGACAATCATCGCCATAAGCAAATAGAACGGTTGTTCTATTTTTTGTTTTGCGTGTAAGATTCGGGCTTATTTTTTTTCGGAGAACCCCCATGAAAATCGGCATTCCAGCCGAGACGCGGCAGGGTGAAACGCGGGTCGCCGCGACACCTGAGACAGTGAAAAAACTCGTCGCCGCCAAGCATCAGGTGGTCGTGCAGTCTGGCGCGGGCATTGCGGCCAGCATCACCGATGAGGCGTTTTCCGCGGCCGGTGCGCAGATTGGCTCCGCCGCCCATGCATTAGGTGCAGAAATGGTTCTCAAAGTCAGGGCACCATCTGCTGACGAGCGCGCCAGCATGAGATCGGGCAGCGTGCTGGTCGGTATGCTCAATCCCTTTGATGCCGACAATATTCAGGCGATGGCCGCTTCCGGTCTGTCAGCATTTTCGCTTGAGGCTGCGCCACGCATCACGCGTGCGCAATCGATGGACGTACTTTCCTCACAAGCCAATATCGCGGGCTACAAAGCGGTGCTGATGGCGGCGAATGCCTACCAGCGCTTCATGCCGATGCTGATGACCGCCGCAGGTACTGTGAAGGCGGCGCGTGTGTTGATCATGGGCGTTGGCGTCGCGGGTCTGCAGGCAATCGCTACCGCCAAGCGCATGGGCGCCGTCATCGAAGCCTCTGACGTACGTCCTCCGGTGAAGGAACAGGTCGAATCGCTGGGCGCGAAATTCATCGATGTACCGTTCGAAACAGATGAAGAGCGCGAGATCGCGCAGGGTGTTGGTGGTTATGCGCGTCCCATGCCCGAAGCCTGGATGAAGCGTCAGGCCGCGCTCGTGCATGAGCGTGCCAAGCAGGCAGACATCATTATCACCACCGCGCTTATTCCTGGACGCAAGGCGCCGGTGCTCATCAGCGAAGAGACGGTCAGGGCGATGAAGCCCGGCTCGGTGATCGTTGACATGGCAGTCGAGCAGGGCGGCAATTGCCCGCTGTCCGAATTGGGCAAGACGGTCGTCAAGCATGGCGTGACGCTGATTGGAGAACCGAACATTCCGGCACTCGTGGCAGCCGATGCATCCGCGCTGTATGCGCGCAATGTGCTGGACTTCCTGAAGCTGATCATCGACAAGGAAGGCGCGCTCGCCATCGATCGCACTGACGAGATTGTTGCTGCTACGCTGATGTGCAGCAGCGGCGAAGTGCTGCGCAAGTAGGAGTATTCATGCAACGTATCATGCTGCGCGCGAAGATACATCGCGCGTCAGTCACGCAGTGCGACCTGAACTATGAAGGTTCGTGCGGCATTGACGAAGATTTGCTGGACGCGGCCGACATCCGCGAGTTTGAAAAGATAGAGCTATACAACGTCAACAACGGCGAGCGCTTCTCCACTTACGCCATCCGGGGCAAGCGTGGCACGGGCGAGATATCACTGAACGGCGCGGCAGCTCGTCTGGCGCACCTCGGCGACTTGCTGATCATCTGCACGTATGCGCCGATGAATCATGAAGAAGTTGTTTCTTACAAGCCTAAAGTTGTCTTTGTCGATGAAAAGAACCGGATCACCGGCCTCAAGAAGTAAGGGTTGCGCAAGCAGCCTCAACCGTCTCTAGCAGAGGACACCATGGAAGTCAGTCATACCATCATCAACCTGATCATCTTCGTGCTGGCGATCTACGTCGGTTACCACGTTGTCTGGACCGTGACGCCCGCGCTGCATACGCCACTGATGGCAGTCACGAATGCGGTGTCGGCCATCATCATCGTTGGCGCGATGCTCGCCGCTGCACTCACTGAAGGCGCGGTTGGCCAGTTCATGGGCACGCTGGCGGTCGCACTGGCAGCCGTCAATGTATTCGGTGGATTCCTCGTTACCCAGCGCATGCTGGAGATGTTCAAGAAAAAAGAGCCCAAGGCTCAGGCCAAAAAAGAAGAGGCTTAATGATGAGCATGAATTTAGTTACTCTGCTGTACCTGCTGGCGTCGATCTGTTTCATTCAGGCGCTTAAGGGACTGTCACATCCTTCCACTGCGCGACAAGGTAATGCTTTCGGCATGACGGGCATGGCAATTGCCGTGCTCACGACCATCGCTCTGATCGTGAAGCTTAAGGCAGAAGCCACTGCGGGCATGGGTTTTGGCCTTCTCGCACTGGGCGTCGTTGTCGGCGGCACCATCGGCGCGGTACTCGCCAAGCGAGTCGAGATGACCAAGATGCCCGAGCTAGTCGCGGCGATGCACTCGCTGATCGGCCTGGCTGCGGTCTGTATCGCCATTGCTGCCGTGGCCGAGCCCTGGGCGTTTGGTATTTCGTCACATGATCAGCCCATCCCTCTGGGCAATCGCCTTGAACTTTTTATTGGCACCTTCGTGGGTGCGATCACTTTCTCCGGCTCTGTCATCGCTTTCGGCAAGCTGGCGGGCAAATACAAATTCCGTCTGTTCCAGGGTGCGCCAGTGGTGTTCCCCGGTCAGCACCTGCTGAATCTGGTGCTGGCTATCATCATGATCGGGTCCGGACTGATGTTTGTTGTCGCGCCCGGTGTCGAAGCGGATTGGACGCCATTCCTCGTAATGACCGCGATTGCGTTTGTGCTCGGCGTGATGATCATCATCCCTATCGGCGGCGCCGATATGCCAGTGGTGGTGTCGATGCTGAACAGCTACTCCGGATGGGCGGCGGCAGGTATTGGCTTCTCGCTGAACAATTCGATGCTGATCATCGCCGGATCCCTCGTCGGTTCATCAGGTGCGATTCTGTCGTACATCATGTGCAAGGCGATGAATCGCTCGTTCTTCAGCGTGATCCTTGGTGGTTTTGGCGGCGATGCCGCTGCAGCGGCAGACGGTGCACAGCAGCAGCGTAATGTGAAGTCTGGCTCGGCAGACGATGCCGCTTTCCTGATGGGTAATGCAGAAACCGTGATCATTGTTCCCGGTTATGGCCTTGCCGTGGCGCGCGCGCAGCATGCGCTGATGGAGCTGTCGGAGAAGTTGTCGCACAAAGGTGTGACTGTCAAATACGCAATCCATCCAGTCGCTGGTCGCATGCCCGGTCACATGAACGTGCTGCTTGCCGAGGCCGAAGTGCCCTACGATCAGGTGTTTGAGATGGAAGATATCAACAGCGAATTCGGTCAGGCTGACGTGGTACTGGTGCTCGGTGCGAATGACGTCGTGAACCCTGCTGCAAAAGATCCGAAATCACCGATCGCTGGCATGCCCATTCTTGAGGCGTACAAGGCAAAGACCATCATCGTCAACAAGCGCTCGATGGCTGCCGGTTATGCCGGTCTCGACAATGAGCTTTTCTACATGGACAAGACCATGATGGTCTTTGGCGATGCGAAGAAGGTCATTGAAGACATGGTCAAGGCAGTGGATTGAGTCGCTGCTCCAGGAAATAAAAAAGCGGACTTCGGTCCGCTTTTTTGCTTATCGGATTCAGCGCACGCCGTACATCATTTGCTCGGCCAGCAATCGCTTGGCGGATGGGACAATATCGATCAGTCCGAGCGTCAGCCCGAGCAAGCCCTGAGTCAGCGTACGGTCTGAAGTGCTTGCAAACACGCGTGCCATCAGGTCCGTGAGTCCCGTTGTGGTATTTCGATCGTTGCGGCGGGCGCTGGCAAAAGCAGCCAGTGATTCCGGTGAGCTATCTCTCGCCAGCTGAGCGGCCAGCACGGATGCATCACGCAGACCGAGGTTCAATCCTTGTCCGGCAACAGGATGGAGAGTCTGCGCAGCATTGCCTATAGCGATGGTACGTGGTGTCGATGGAGGTTCTGTGTTCAGCCCCAATGGGTAGGCATTTCGCGCGCTGATCTGTGTGAAGCGTCCTGCACGCTGACCGAAAGCCTGCTGTAGCGCTTCAAGGAAATCCCCATCATCCAGTGCTTGCAGCTGTTCGGCTGTCCGGGGTCGTACGCACCAGACCATCGAATACGTATCGTCCTGCGGAAGCAGTGCGAGTGGTCCCTCTGCCGTGAAACGCTCGAATGCACGGCCTGGCGGCGCGGCATCTGTCTTGACCTGCGCGATGATGGCCGTCTGCTGATAGTCACGCTGGCGCAAGCGCGCTTGCTGTTGACCGTACACGCCACCTTCGGCTTGTATCAGCAAGCTTGCCTCCAGACGTTCGTCATTTTCCATCTGCAGATGAATGGCGGTATCGGTCTCGCTAAAGCTCTTGACTCGGGTGGCACGGAACATCTGCACACCAGAGTCATGCAGTGCTTCGTCCAGCGCCGCGACGACGGCACCGTAGCGGCATACATAACCAAGTGCGGGCAATCCATACGCCGAGGCCTCGATCAGCGTTCTGCCAAAGCTTCCCCGGCGCGACACGTGAATCTCGGTAATCGGGGTGCCGGACGTCGCCCATGCCCCAATCTGCTCCAGCAGCTGCCGGCTCCCTTGTGAGAGCGCAATCGAGCGTGGATCTTGTTGTGCGGCTTCCTTCGGTTTGGCATCGATGAGCGCGATTCGCTCCGCCACCACGCCGCGTCGGATCAGCATGGCCGCAACAGCCATCCCAACTGGTCCGGCGCCTGCGATCGCGAAGTCGATTTGTGATGTCATTTCGTGCGTCAGCCTCGCATCACCGCTTCGATCTCGGCGACGGTCTTCGGCGCCTTGTGGGTGAGTATGTCGCAACCTTCAGGTGTGACCAGCGCGTCATCCTCGATGCGTATGCCGATATGCCAGAAAGCTTCGGGCACGCCTTCCGCAGGGCGTACATAGAGACCAGGCTCGATGGTCAGTACCATGCCCGGCGCCAGTGTTCGCCACGGCTTTTCCGTGCCTGCCGGTGCAGGGTCGCGGTAGTCGCCGACATCATGCACATCCATGCCCAGCCAGTGACCGGTGCGGTGCATATAGAACTGACGGTAGTCGCCATTAGCGATCACATCGTCCAGTGAACCCACCTTGTTCTTGTCGAGCAGTCCGGTGTCGAGCATGCCCTGCGCGAGAACCTTCAGTGCGGCATCATGCCCATCGGTGAAACGCGCACCGGGACGGGTAGCGGCGATGGCTGCGTATTGGGATTCCAGTACGATTTCATACAGGGTTTTTTGCGGGCCGCTGAACTTGCCATTCACCGGGAAAGTGCGGGTAATGTCAGACGCATAGCTGTCGAGTTCACAACCGGCGTCGATCAGCACCAGATCGCCATCTCGCAGTTCAGCATCGCCCGCGCGGTAATGCAGCACACAGGCGTTCGGTCCGGCAGCGACGATCGAGCCATATGCAGGAAATTGCGAGCCATTGCGGCGGAATTCATGCAGCAGTTCGGCCTCCAGATGATATTCCCGTAAACCGATGCGCGAGCATCGCATAGCGCGCGCATGCGCCTCGGAAGTGATGTCGGCTGCACGCCTCATGATCGCGATCTCGTGGTCATCTTTCACCAGACGCATTTCATTCAGGATCACGCGCACATCGATGGCGGCGCTGGGAGCGGTTACCCCGGCGCGTACCTGAGCGCGCACGGCATTCAGCCAGCCTTTGACCTGATCATCAAGCCGGCTGCTGCTGCCCAGCGCATAGAACAGTGCTGGCGCATTAGCCATCAGCCTCGGTAATTCGGTGTCGATGTTTGCGATGGAATAAGCCACATCAACGCCAAATGCTTCGCGTGCCGCATCAGGTCCGTACCGGTAGCCATCCCAGATTTCACGCTCTTCATTTTTTTCACGACAAAACAGGATGGCCTGATCTTTTTCGCCGGCGACCAGTACCAGCGTCGCCTCGGGTTCGGTGAAACCGGTCAGATAATAGAAATAGCTGTCGTGGCGGTAGGGGTAATCAGCATCGGCATTGCGCATCACCTCTGGCGCAGTGGGAATAATAGCGACGCCTCCGCCTTGCGCATGCATCTGGGCGAGTACGCGGGCGCGACGATTTGCGTAAGGGTTCATGATCAGTTCTTGTGAATGAGGGGTGCGTTAAGTTGCTCCAGCCGCTCGACGGTGCCGACGTCGGTCCAGTCACCGCGATAGACTTCGCCGCCTATTCTGCGTTGATTGGCAAATTCGCGCAGGATGGGGGCGAGTTTGGCGCTGCTGCCCGGAGTGATGCTGTTAAACAGCTCTGGCCGATACACGCCGATACCAGAAAAAGTGTAGCGTGGCTCACCGTCATTGGAGATCGAATAGCTCTCCAGCGCAAAATCGCCCTCCGGATGATGCGGCGGGTTCTTCACCAGATATAGCCAGCCCAGATCGCGTCTGTCTGCTGCATGCGGGTTGCCCCACACGTCATTTTCCTCCAGTACTTCCTTTACTGAAGAAAAATCGAAATGAGGACAATAGATATCGCCTGCAATCGCGACGAAGGGACCATCACCCAGCAAGTGACGGGCTTTCGCGATACCACCTGCGGTTTCCAGTGCGGTGCCTTCAGGTGAATAAGCAATGCGCGCGCCAAACTGGCTGCCATCGTCGAGAGCGTCTTCTATCATCTGGCCGAGATGCGCATGATTGATCACGATGTCGGTAATGCCAGCGCGCACCAGATTCAGAATGTGCCAGACGATCAGTGGCCGGCCTCGTACCTGCAGCAGCGGCTTGGGACAGGTATCGGTCAGGGGCCGCATGCGTTCGCCGCGTCCGGCAGCAAAGATCATTGCCTTCATGTTCGTCCGCTCAGAAGGTGTAACCCACCTTGGTGGTGTTCTCGTCAAGCGTATCGAGCAGCTTGATCAGCGGCGCGAATTCCTTGTAGCGATAGGCTGTCTTACGCGTGTAGTCCATCACCATAGGGATATCGTTCAGATAGCCATCCTTGCCATCGCGGTGATAGAGCCGCGCGAAAATACCCAGCACTTTGAGGTGACGCTGCAGGCCCATGAATTCGAAATCCTTGTAAAACGCATCGACATCATGACTGACCGGCAGACCAGCGCGGCGTGCGCGCTCCCAGTAGCGTATCGCCCAGTCGAGTACCATTTCTTCATCCCACTGGATATAGGCATCACGCAGCAGCGATACCAGGTCGTAGGTGATCGGACCGTAGAGCGCATCCTGAAAATCCAGAATGCCTGGATTACCTTTCTCCAGCACCATCAGATTGCGTGAGTGATAGTCGCGATGCACATAAACCTGAGGCTGGGAGAGATTGTTCGCCAGCAGCACTTCAAACACCTGATTCAGCGATGCGGTCTGTGCATCATTCAGACTGGCACCCCGATGTTTACCGATATACCATTCCGGGAACAACATCAGTTCACGATGCAAAGCCGCACGGTCGTACTCAGGCAGCTGGCCGGGACGACTCTGTACCTGCAACAGAATCAGTGCATCGATGGCATCGAGGTACAACGTGTGCGCCGTATCGGCGCTCAGCTGTTTCAGATAAGTCGTTGAGCCAAGGTCCGAGAGCAGCAGAAAGCCACGATCCACATCTCTGGCCAGTACTTTTGGCACCGTTACGCCAGTGTTGCCGAACAGTTCAGCTACCTGCAGAAAAGGACGCACATCTTCTTGTGGCGGGGGTGCATCCATGACGATCAGCGTTCCGCCATCCGCAGTATCAACGCGAAAATAGCGGCGGAAACTGGCATCCGCAGATGCGGCTCTCAGGGTGCCGGGCAGAGTTCTGGGCGTATTGAGTTGCGTCAGCCACGCCGAAATGTCGGCAAGGCGTGGGTCGTTAGTCGAGGATTCGGACATCGGGAATGGAAAAGGAATGCAGATTGACAAATTGGAAGCGCTACCGGGGCCGGGCCGGGCAGTGAGTTCCCATATAATAAGGGATTAACCTCAGATTCGCGGCGCTGATACGGCCACATCCCCATTCATGATCCGGCGATTGCCTCTTCTACAACCTGTTGCCGAGCTGCGCCTGAATGCAATTGCGCTCACGCTGGCCTTTTTGCCGGTGCTGTCGCTTGCGCAAGACCGGCCTTGGATCGCTGGGACGGCCGACGATAATGGCCCGACCTCGTTCGAGGCAGAGCAGATTACTGGCCGTCCCGATCACGACGTCAGCATGGAGCGTCAGGTCGGTATCACGCGGGGAAAGACGCAGATCGAGGCAGATCGCATGAAGTACGACATCGTTGACGATCGCGTGGATGCGATCGGCAATGTGCATCTTCAGCGTGAAGGCAACCAGTTTTCCGGCGACGAACTGCGCCTGAAGCTCGATACAGGCGAGGGTGTGCTGCAAAGTCCGGTCTACAAGCTGATGCGCATGAATGCTCATGGCAAGGCAGACCGCATTGAATTCCAGTCGCAGGACAAAGCCACCGTCATCGGTGGCTTCTACACCACCTGCGAAGGTCCGGATCCTGACTGGTATCTGCGTTCCGGATCGCTGGCACTCGACAATGGCCGTGAAATCGGCGTCGCAGAGAATGCGGTGCTGGTGTTCAAGGGCGTACCGCTGGTGGGTGCGCCCAAGCTGTCTTTTCCGCTGAGTGAAGAGCGAGTTTCGGGTTTTCTTGCGCCGACCATAGCGACATCCACCTCAGGCGGTCTGGAAGTCGTCACGCCGTATTACTGGAACATCGCGCCCAACCGCGATCTGATACTCGCTCCGCATTACATTACCCGTCGCGGCCTGATGCTCGGCGGCAGTGCGCGTTATCTGGGTGAGGAGTATGGCGGCCAGGCTAACTTCGAGGTGATTGACCGCGACGCTCAGACTGGCGAGAGCCGCTGGGCCCTATCCTCGCGACACAAGCACACGCTCGGTCAGGGCCTGACGCTGAATACCAATCTGAATGCGGCTTCCGACGATGATTACGCGCGCGATTTTCCTTTCAGCCGGGTCTGGGCCTATCAGCCCGGTATCGCGCGCCGGTTGCTGGTGCGCGATGTACGGCTTGACTATGGCAGCCAGGACTGGACCGCCAGCGGCAGACTGACCGAATACCAGGTGCTGCAGGATCGCAGCGGTAGCGCGCTGATTCAGCGTCCGTACAGCCGCTTGCCGCAGCTGAACTACAACTACTATGGCGAGAACGACAGTGGACTGAACTGGACGCTGGGTTCAGAGTTCACGCGTTTCCACCAGACCTTCGTTCCAACCGATGGTATGCCGCGGCAGGGCGACCGCATGGTGATCAATCCCCGGCTCACTTACAACTTTCAGACGCCTGGATTTTTCCTGCGTCCCAGTGTGTCAGTGCACAGCACGGTTTACAGTCTGGACGAGACGGCTGCGCCAACCATGACCGCGCCAAACCGCACGCTGCCGACCTTCTCGCTGGATTCTGGCCTGATCTATGAACGCGATGCCAGCCTGTTTGGCAATGCTGCGATACAAACACTAGAGCCCCGCGTGTTCTACACACACACGCCTTACAAACGGCAGGATTCCACGCTGTATCCGAATTTCGATTCCACCGAGGCGGACTTTAATTTTGCGACGGTATTCCGCGAAAACCGCTTTGTCGGCAACGATCGTATCAGCGACGCTAATCAGGTAACGACCGCGCTGACGACACGCTATCTTGAGCCCAACGGCATGGAGCGGGTGCGTCTGGCGATTGCGCAGCGTTTCTCCTTCGCCGATCAGAAAGTTACCCTGAACGATGCCACCCTGCTGCCTACGGAAACCCGCTCCGACATGCTTTTCCTTGGTTCCGGTCGGGTCACTGATCAGCTGCGTGTGGACACGAACTTCCAGTTTAGCCAGACTCGCAATGAACTGAACCGCATGAATGTCGGCGCATTCTGGCAGCCAGCGCCGATGAAAGTACTGAATGTGCAATATCGCCGCGATGTCCGTAATCTGCCCAATGATCCGAACTCCAATTTCGAGCTGATCGATATATCCTCGCAGTGGCCACTCGGTGATCGCTGGTATGGCGTAGGCAGGATCAGCTACCTGCTGAAAGAAAGCCAGCTTGGTCAGTCGCTGGCCGGCATTGAGTACAAGGCAGATTGCTGGATCTTCCGCATTGTCGGTCAGCGGGTACCGACCGCGCAGAGCGTGGCTAACACCACGATTTTTCTGCAGCTCGAATTCAACGGCTTATCTATGCTGGGTGCCAACCCGATGCGCGCACTGCGCGCCAATGTGCCCGGCTATCAGCCGCTGGGCTCGACCGATTATCCGTACGAAACCTATTGATTGTGAGCACCATGAAGATTGCTGTTAACCGGTCCATTTCGCGCGCGATGACCCACCGCCTTCCCAAGGCTGCTCTGGCCGCTGTATTAGTGACCTCTATGTCTGTCTCCACGCAGGCACAGGACAAAACTGCCGCAAAGCAACCAGTGCTCATCGATGCGATCGTTGCTGTCGTCAACACTGAGGTTGTCACGCTAAAAGAACTTAATGACCGGATGGCCCTCATTGAACAGCGCATGAAGCGTCAGAATATGCAGATGCCACCGCGCGAGGTACTGCAGAAGCAGCTGCTGGAACGCATGATTGTCAACCGTGCGCAAATGCAGCTAGCGCGAGAGAGCGGTATTCGTATCGATGACATCATGCTGGACCGCGCCGTGGCTCGCATCGCCGAGCAGAATCAGCTGTCGGTGCAAGCTTTCCGTGATCAGCTCGAGCGTGAAGGCTTGTCCTTTGCACGCTTCCGCGAAGAGATCCGCGAAGAAATCACCTTACAGCGGCTGCGTGAGCGCGAGGTCGACAACAAGTTACAGATTGCTGATTCCGAAGTCGACAATTATCTGGCTGCTGCCAGCGGCAAGCCTGAAGCCAGCCAGCAGGAACTGAGCATCGCGCAGATCCTCGTACGCGTGCCCGAGAACGCATCGCCACAGCAAATCGCTGAACGACGCAAGCGTGCAGAAACAGCGATCGCTCAGCTGAAATCTGGTACCGACTTCGCCAAAGTCGCCGCCAGCTTCTCCGATGCGGGCGATGCGCTATCGGGCGGTGATCTTGGCTGGCGCAGTGTGTCGCGTCTGCCGCAGTTGTTCGTCGATGCCGTCGAGAAGATCAGTGAAGGCGAGGTCGCGCCGCTGGTACGCAGCGCGAACGGCTTTCATGTGCTCAAGCTCAATGGCCGTCGCGTTGCCGGCGCCGCCAAGGCGGGCGTGGGTACCATGGTCCAGCAAACACGCGCGCGTCATATCCTGATCAAAGTAAACCAGATCGTTTCGTCCGCCGAAGCCAAGCGCAAGCTCGCCGAGCTGAAAGACCGTCTCGATAACAAGGCTGCAAAATTCGAAGACCTCGCGCGCTTGTACTCCAACGACGGTTCAGCCAGCAAGGGCGGTGACCTTGGCTGGATCTATCCCGGCGATACCGTTCCCGAATTCGAGCGGGCAATGAACTCGCTCCGTCCCGGTCAGGTCAGCGAGCCGATCGAGTCACCTTTCGGCTATCACCTGATCGAAGTGCTTGAGCGAAAAACAGAAGAGGTTTCTCGTGAGCGTCAGCGGCTGATGGCGCGCCAGTCACTGCGCGACCAGAAGCTGGAAGAGGCCTATGAAGATTGGTTGCGTCAGCTGCGGGATCGCGCTTACGTCGAATACCGGCTCGACGAATTCAATCCGCGCAATCAATAAGTTTTTTTGTAATGCCTTGTCCGCGTATAGCGATTACCTGCGGTGAGCCGGCAGGCATTGGCCCGGAAATCTCCGTACGTGCGGCGCTGGAGGCTGCCAAGCTGGATATCGTACTGATTGGCGACGCCCGGCAGTTGCGGGCGCTGGCCGCAGAATTCTCAGCTGACCGCAGCATCGATTCACTGGATTTGCCTGTGGCATTGCAGAGTCTCCCCCGTAAACCCGGCAGACTTAGCCTGATCGATTGTCCGCTTGCCGTGCGACCTGTCCCCGGTCAGCTGGATGCCCGTAACGGCCTTGCGGTACTGCAGACGCTTGATATCGCAACAGATGCTGCGATGAAAAGCTATGTGGATGCCATCGTCACTGCGCCGGTACAGAAGAGCACGATCAATGATGCTGGTATCGCCTTCACCGGGCATACTGAATATCTCGCCGAGAAAACCGGCACACCGCAGGTCGTGATGATGCTGGCCGGGCCCACCCACGGCAACATGTTGCGCGTTGCACTTGCGACCACCCATCTGCCGCTCAAAGATGTCAGCATGGGTATCACGCGCGACAGCCTGTCGCGAACACTGGACATCATTCATGCCGATCTGAAGCAGCAGTTTGGCATTGCCGAGCCGCGCATCATGGTAGCCGGGCTAAATCCGCATGCGGGCGAAGACGGTTATCTTGGCCGCGAGGAGATCGACGTGATCATGCCCGTTATCGAGGCCGCCCGTGCGCGCGGGTGGAAGGTCTCTGGTCCGTATCCGGCAGATACGCTGTTCCAGCCTAAATATCTGAATGATGCCGACTGCATGCTCGCGATGTATCACGATCAGGGATTACCCGTGCTGAAGTTCGCGACCTTCGGGCAAGGCGTGAACATCACGCTCGGTTTGCCTATCATTCGTACATCGGTAGATCATGGAACTGCACTGGATGTTGCTGCAACAGGCACCGGACATGCTGATCATGACAGCATGCGGGTAGCGATCCGCATTGCTGCCGAAATGATCTACAGCTCAGGCCGCATCAGCGCATGAAACACATTCCCCGCAAGCGCTTCGGTCAGAATTTCCTGACCGATCAACAGGTGCTGCATGACATCATCACTGCAATTGCGCCATCACCTGATGATCTGATGGTCGAAATCGGTCCCGGGCAGGGTGCGATGACAGCGCTGCTACTACAGGGGCTGAATCGTCTGCATGCGGTGGAGCTGGATCGTGATCTCGTCGTTTTGCTGTCAAAGAAATTTAGTGCTGAGCGATTGGTGATCCACGCCGGTGATGCCTTGCAGTTTGATTTTTCCTCATTAGTGCCTGCCGGCCAGAAGCTGCGTATCGTCGGTAATCTTCCTTACAACATTTCCAGCCCGCTGCTGTTTCATCTCGCACGATTTGTCGGTCAGGTACAGGATCAGCATTTCATGCTGCAAAAGGAAGTGGTCGAGCGCATGGTGGCGGAACCCGGTAGCAGGGATTACGGGCGTCTTTCCGTGATGCTCCAGTGGCGCTATCAGATGGCATTGCTGTTCATCGTGCCCCCCGAGGCTTTCGATCCACCGCCCAGAGTGGATTCAGCGATCGTCCGGATGATTCCGCTTGCTGCACCGCTGGATTGCGAGCAGCAAAAACTGGAGCAGGTAGTCACCAAGGCATTCTCGCAGCGACGCAAGGTCATACGTAATTGCTTGTCGGGGATGTTCACCGAGCCGCAACTGATCGATGCGGGTATCGATCCTCAGTCGCGGCCGGAGACAGTAGGGCTGGAGCAGTATGTGAGGCTGGCGCGGTTATTGTAATTTTTATGGCGCTGGCTCGGATATGGTCTGATTTATTCAGATAAACTCGACCAGACTATTTAAGCATCCCGCTCGATCAGCTCGATCTTGTAGCCATCCGGATCCTGCACAAATGCAATGACCGTTGCTCCGCCTTTCACTGGCCCCGCTTCGCGGGTAACATTGCCACCCGCTGCCTTTACCGCTGCGCAAGTCGCGGCAGCGTCTTCGACGCCGATCGCGATATGGCCGTATGCAGTGCCCATCTCGTACTCACTGACGCCATAGTTGTACGTCAGCTCGATCTCGGCCTGATCAGGGTTGCTCGCGTAGCCCAGAAAGGCCAGTGAATATTTCTGGTCTGGACGATCAGTAGTCCTCAGTAGGGTCATGCCCATGACCTGGGTATAAAAATCGACTGATCGCTGAAGGTCGCCCACGCGAAGCATGGTGTGAAGTATGCGCATGTAATCCTCGGGTTCAGAAATTCGGCAGTTTTTCCGGTTCGTGTTCGCGCAGCGCTTTGCGCGCGGATTCAAATTCCGGCAATACGGATTGCACCGTTGCCCAGAACTGCGGGCCATGGTTCATTTCACGCAGGTGCGATAACTCATGGGCGACGACATAGTCGATGTTGGGCAGCGCAAAATGCACCAGTCGCCAGTTCAGCCTGATGCGGCCATCAGCCGTGCAGGATCCCCACTGAGTGCTGGCTGATGATAGCGAAAAGCGCTTGTAGCTCACGCCGAGTTTTTCAGCGTAAATCTCCAGTCGCTCTGCAAACACACGCTTGGCCTCACTTTGTAGCCAGCCTTGCACACGGTCTTTCAGCTGTTGTTCCGTGGAAGATGCAGGCAGGCCGATATGCAATTCGCTGGTGAGCTCATCAAAGCGCGCACCGAGATTCCCACGGTCAGCAATCCGCAGCGTGATCTCATTGCCGAGATAAGGCAGCTTCGCACCATCGCGCCATTCCATCGGCGGTTGCAGCCGCCGCACCGACCGGTCGCGCTGCTCATTAATCTTGCGGAAGATCCATGGTTGTTTGGCCCTGATCGCCGATTCGATCTCTGTGACTGTCACCCATTTAGGCGCTGTCACGCGCAGCCCGTCATCATCGATCAGGAATCCTATCGTGCGGCGCTTGGATCTCAGCAACCGGTAGTCAAGGTAGAGGGTATCGAGATAGATACGGCGGTGATTCGGCGGAATGGCTGTTTCAGGTACCGTGGATGCCTGAGTTGATGCCGTGGCCACCGTCGTGTCGGTATCCGACGACGGATCCAGCAGCAGCGCCAGCTGATTGGGGTCGACAAATTTTTTGCGCAGGAACTGCCTTATCGACATGCCGGATATCTTTTTGAAAATCGTTGGTAGTTCAGCGGAGGTTAGCGTTGATTCAGGCGCTCGCCTTATCCGCATAAGCCGCAGGGGTAATTACCCGCATTTCGGATTCTATCCAATTTTCGACCTTTGCCATCAGTTCTGATGGCGTGAGGCCATCCGGCGCGATGGGTGCGCCGATCGACACCGTGATCATCCCTGGCTTCTTGATGAACGCATTGCGCGGCCAGCAGTCACCGGAATTGATAGCGATAGGCACCACGGGTGTTCCTGTGCCAATCGCTAATATCGCGCCGCCCGCTTTGTAGTTGCCCTGTTTGCCGACCGGCGTGCGTGTGCCTTCGGGGAACATGATCACCCACTGGCCATCGTCCAGTCGTTGTTTGCCGACCCGGATCACCTGCGCCATCGCATCGCGGCCCTTGCTGCGGTCAATAGCGATCATGCGCAGCATCGCGAGACCCCAGCCGAAGAAGGGAATATAAAGCAGTGACTTCTTGAATACGAAGATCAGCGGGCGCGGCATCAGCCAGCAATAAAAAATTGTCTCCCATGCCGACTGGTGCTTGGACAGCAGTATTACCGGCGCATCCGGCAGCTTGTCCATGCCTTTGATTTGCCAGCGTATGCCACACGCATAGCGTGCCGCCAGTGTGATGAACACATTCCAGCGCGTGATCATCCAGTAGCGCTGGCGATAGGGAAGAAAAATGAATACAAAACATGCGAGCGCCCACACCACCGTGATCAACAGGATCATCAGAGCGAACAGCAGAGAGCGCAGGAGCAGCACAGGATGGGACATTCAGTTTCCGTTCGGGGCATGCGCGATACGCGCCGCCATTGTTAATGTTGTTTTTTTCTGCCGAGCGCCGCGCGCGCCATCTCTATCGTTTCCGGCGCTGCCTGTTCAGCATGCAGCAGGCGGTCAACCATGCTCGCCAGGTCATCAAAGATCTTGGTGCCGGGTGGCAGATCACCCTTGGCGAGAGTTTGTTCGCCATTGCCCGTCCTGACCAGATAAGGCGACGCGCCAACCTGTGCCGCTGCCTGAAGGTCACGCAGGGAATCGCCCACTACTGGCACACCGTGCAGACTGACCTCGAAACGCTGACCGATAGCGAGCAGCATGCCGGGATGCGGCTTGCGACAGTCACACTGCGCCTCCGGCGCATGCGGGCAGTAAAAGATCGCATCAATGCGCGCACCCAATGCCTGTGCTGACTGATGTAGCTTGTGATGAATGGCGCACAAAGTTTTCATGTCGAACAGGCCGCGCGAGATACCCGCCTGATTGGTCGCCACTGCCACCCGGTAACCATGCTGGTTCAGCCGGGCGATTGCTGGCAGCGAGCCGGGAATCGCCACCCATTCCAGCGGCGACTTGATGTAGGCGTCCGAATCAAAGTTGATCACGCCATCGCGGTCAAGGATGATCAGCTTCGTGGTCGGTTCGCTGGCAGGCACGTGTTTCTCTCTGTATTTGGATGACTTTCAGGTCATCGTCGGGGCGTTATCAGGTCGCCAGCCGTGAAATGTCGGCAACCCGGTTCATCATCGCATGCAGTGACTGCAGCAGCGCCAGGCGGTTTGTACGAAGTGCCGGGTCTTCGGCCATTACCATCACATCATTGAAGAAGACGTCGACATCGTCGCGCAATGCCGCCAGCGCTTTCAGCGTCGCGCTGAAGTCGGCTTTCGCAAATGCCTGATCGACTGCCTGACGCGTCTCGGCCATTGCTCCGTAGAGCTTTTGTTCAGCGGGTTCGGCCAGCAGTTTGGGCTGCACCTCTCCATGAATACCCTCGTTCTTTTTCAGAATGTTCGTGATGCGCTTGTTGGCGGCTGCGAGCGAGGCTGCTTCCGGCAGTGCGGCAAAGGTCTTCACCGCTTCGAGGCGCTCCAGAATGTCATCCAGCCGGTCGGGTGATTGAGAGACCACCGCTTCGACGGCATCCTGCGCATGGCCATGCTCGCGCAGCAGGCCACGCAGGCGGTCATGGATGAAGGCTTGAACTTCCGCTACCGGGTCGGTGAACTGTGCATTACCGCTGAATTGAGAAGCGGCTTGGCGAATCAGGTGTGTCATCGACAAAGGGAGCTTTTGTTCGACCAGCATGCGCAATATGCCCAGCGCATGACGGCGCAAGGCAAAGGGGTCCTTGTCGCCCGTGGGTGCGAGGCCTATGCCCCAGATCCCGACCAGTGTTTCGAGTTTGTCTGCCATGGCGACTGCTGTGCCGGTGCGTGTTACGGGTAGAGCGTCGCCTGCAAAGCGCGGCTGATAATGCTCGCCTATTGCGGCGGCGACTTCGTCCGCTTCGCCATCATGACGCGCATAGTAGGTACCCATGATGCCTTGCAGCTCGGGGAACTCGCCGACCATATCCGTCAGAAGATCGGCCTTGGACAATTGCGCTGCGCGCCTGACCATGGCTACATCCGCATTCAGCGATTCTGCAATCGCGGTGGCAATGGCGACAACGCGCTCATTGCGTTGCGCCTGCGAGCCCAGCTTGTTGTGATAAACGACGCTGGCCAGCCCGGACAGTCTGTCGAAGAGTTTTTTCTTTTTGTCCTGCTCAAAAAAGAATTTCGCATCCGACAGTCGGGGACGCACCACGCGCTCATTGCCGCCGATGATGTGCTGCGGATCTGCCGTCTCGATATTGGAGACGATCAGGAAGCGCGAGCGCAGTTTGCCGCTGTTGTCGGTCAGCGCAAAATATTTCTGATTGGTCTGCATCGTCAGGATCAGACATTCCTGCGGTACCGACAAAAAAGCCTCATCGAAACGGCATTCATAAACCACAGGCCATTCGACCAGCGCCGTCACCTCATCCAGCAGCGATTCAGGCATCAGGATCTGGTCGCTGCCCGCTTTGGCCTTCAGTGCTGCGCGGATTTTTTCTTTCCGCGCGCTATAGCTGGCGATCACACGGCCTTCTTCTTCCAGCACTTCAGCATAGCGATCTGCCGAGGGAATCATCAGCGAGGGCTTGCGCGACAGGAAGCGATGGCCGAGTGTGGCTTGCGAGGATTGCAGACCCAGCAGGCTGAGCGGTACCACCTTGTCATCCAGCAGGGCTATCAGCCCGTGCACCGGGCGAACGAAATGCACAGTCTCGCCATTCGGTCGCTGGTAGCTCATGACTTTCGGGATAGGCAGCTTGGCGATGCTCTCTTCCAGCGTGACTTGAAGGCCCAGGGCCAGCGGCTGGCCGGGGGCAGTGTAGGTGAAGAAAAAGCTCTCTGCCTTACCATCGCTGGCACGCTCCAGTTCGGACAGCGCAATGCTTGCGCGACCGGCCTGTGTTGCCAGCGCGGCGAGCTTTTTGGCGAGCGGTGCTGCGGGTTGGCCTTCTTTATCTAGTGCGACAGAGACAGGCAGCACTTTTTCACGGATCTGCTTGTCCGGCGATGAAGCGCGAACACCCTGGATCGCCACCGCGAGGCGCCGCGGGCTGGCGTAGGCGGTGAAGCTCGCGCCTTCTTCAAGAAAGGCGCGCGCAGACAGGCCATTAAACATCGCGGCGGCAAATGCATCGCCCAGTTTGCCCAACACTTTCGGAGGGAGTTCTTCGGTCAGCAGTTCGACCAGCAGTGTGTGCTTCATGTTGTTCAGTCGTTATGTTCGTCAGTGCCGTTCAGGCGGCTTGGCTGGCATCGCCCAGCATCGGGAAGCCGAGCGTTTCGCGCGATGCGTAATACGCTTGTGCAACGGCGCGCGCCAGATTACGAATGCGGCCTATGTAGGCGGCGCGTTCAGTTACAGAGATCGCACCACGCGCGTCCAGCAGATTGAAAGTGTGTGCTGCTTTCAGCACCATCTCATAGGCCGGCAACGCCAGCGGCACAGCCATCAGGCGCTGTGCTTCCGCTTCATAGTTGGAGAACAATGAGAACAGGAACTCGGCATTCGCGTGCTCGAAGTTGTAGCCGGATTGCTCGACTTCATTCTGATGGAAGACATCGCCAT
>JACCEC012070769.1_pt1 | contig 19480 bp, 13 predicted proteins | sample 7450121 | NCBI WGS metagenome assembly JACCEC01 (sample SAMN15323455, study PRJNA562643) | freshwater metagenome | isolation source: river surface water | place: USA:Blue River Watershed | collected 2017-08-18 | reverse complement strand
CCGCTCCGATGTTATTCTGGGTCTCGGAAAGTTTGCGGGTGTCATGCCCAAACGCGAGCGTGTTCCCACAGAGGAATACAACCTAGGCGACAGAATCCGCGCCTACGTGGTTGCCGTTGAAAACGGAGTCCGTGGGCCAGAAATCATTCTCTCAAGAAGTCACCCGAACTTCGTCCGCCGTCTCTTCGAAACTGAGGTGGCGGAAATCGCCGACCGTACGGTCGAAATCAAGGCGATTGCACGCGAGGCTGGTCATCGCACCAAGATTGCCGTGTTCAGCGCGAATGAAAAAGTGGACCCCGTAGGCGCCTGCGTTGGGATGCGCGGTGCCCGAGTCAAAAATATCGTCCGTGAGCTTAATAACGAAAAGGTAGACATCATTCGCTGGACACTCGACACACGCGAACTGGTCTTGGAAGCCCTTCGGCCTGCTAAAGTGAAAAGTCTCACCTTGGACGAAGCGCGCAAGCACGTTTATATCAAGGTGGACGCCGACCAGTTATCGCTCGCAATCGGACGCCGAGGGCAGAACGCCCGCCTTACCTCGCGTCTGATTGGCTGGGAAGTTTCAATCGATGGCGTCGATCGCGAGGCAACAGAGAGGGAAAAGCTGGAATCCAAAATGGGAGATGCCGCTCAAACCTTGAGCGTCGCTCTCCGAATTCCACGGGACGTGGCGGTATCACTCGTATCTGTCGGAATGAACTCGCCAGAACTGATTGTCGATTGCACCGCCGACGATATCGTTGGCGCGATCGGTTGCTCGACAGAAATGGCGATGCAGATTCTCGACGCCTCAAAATCTCTTGGTTCGAGGGCGTAACGCCGACACTCCCGTTTTAAACTTCATTTCGATTAATCCGCGCGTCTCTTCCCCCAGAGAACTTCCAATACAAAACTGAATGCCTCCTACCCGTCCCTCTTCATCGCCCGGCGAAAATAGCCCCGAGGCTAATGCCAAAAAAACAACCCGCAGAGGTGCCAAGGAAGGTTCGGGCCCCAGCGGTTCGGGAGATTCATCAGTCCGCTCCGCATTCAAGCCCATCACGGCTTCACGCCCAGAACCAGCGAAGCCAGCGCCAAAAGCGGCACCCGCGCCGCCACCTCCCCCAAAGGAAGCCGTTTCGCTCATTGACGAGAAACCCAAAACTCTCAGAAAGCGCACAACGAAACCTGAGGACGCTCCTCGGGTTCTTCCCCCAATCTCTAGGATCTTGGAGCCCGAGGTTCAGCGCCCAGTACCAACCCCCGCTGAGACTCCAGAAGTAATTGACCAAACTCCTGCCGATGCGCCCCCCACGCAAGATGCTGCACAAGTATCGACCGTGGAGCCAGAAGACGATAAAACGATCCACCTGAAAGCTCCGGTGGGCGTGAAGGATTTGGCGGCAGCCCTTGGGTTGCGCCCATTTGAAATCATTCGCGATTTGATGGGCTTAAACATCTTCGCGAGCATCAATAGTTCGGTTGACGCGGAGGCAGCTTCTCAGGTCTGCAAACTCCACGGTTTCAAGTTCGAGCGCGAACGTCGCGAAAAAGGTGCTGGCATTCACAAAGTCGAGGAGAAGGTCGTCGAACCCCCGAAAGAGATTGAGCCCCCCAAGAAAGATGAACTGAAGCTTCGCGCCCCCATCGTGACCTTTATGGGCCACGTTGATCACGGTAAAACAACGTTGATGGACACGATTCGGAAAGCACGAGTCGCAGCAGGTGAGGCAGGTGGAATCACTCAACATATCGGCGCTTACTCGGTAGATCAGGGTGGACAGCGGATTACTTTCCTCGACACTCCCGGCCACGCCGCCTTCTCAGCGATGCGGGCGCGCGGCGCAAATGTCACGGACATCGTCGTCCTCGTTGTAGCCGCTGATGACGGCTTGATGCCGCAGACGCTAGAGGCCATCTCGCATGCAAAAAATGCGAAGGTTCAAATCATTGTCGCCATCACAAAAATGGACACCCCTGGAGCGAATCCAGATCGCGTAAAAGCGCAACTCCAAGAAAAGGGCCTCGCCCCCGAAGACTGGGGAGGCGACACCATCTGCGTCCCAGTTTCCGCCATCAAAAATCAGGGTATCGACAAGCTTCTGGAGAGCATTTTACTCGTCTCCGAAGTATCCGAACTAAAAGCCACTTCTGGAGGCATCGCCCGAGCAACTGTCATCGAGGCGCAGTTCGAACAGGGACGCGGCCCCGCTGCGACGGTCATTGTTCGAACGGGAACCCTAAAAGTAGGTTCGCCGGTTATTTGCGGAAGCTATCACGGCAAGATAAAGGCCCTGCTCGACGAACAAGGGAAGCCTATGAAATCAGCCGGCCCCTCCACACCAGCCAAAGTGGTGGGATTGTCCGGATTGCCCAACGCGGGAGACGAGTTGGTGGTCATGGAATCTGAGCGGGCCGCGAGTCAACTGAGTCAGGACCGCCTCGGTGCGCTCCGCGCATCCAAACTCACCGCCCCAGCTCGTCCGACCCTCGAGAACCTCTTCGCTAGCATGGCGGATGATCAGAAGAAGGTTCTCAAGTTGGTGATCAAGTCCGATGTTCAAGGTTCTCTGGAAGCCATCGGTGCCTCAGTAACCCAAATTAAAAGCAACAAAGTTGATACTGAAGTTGTCCATCAGGCCGTCGGTCCCATTTCCGAGAATGATGTCCTACTGGCCGCTGCGGCAGGTGGAGTCATCATTGGGTTCAATGTGAAGGTTGAGAACTCTGCTGCGGCGACTGCCAAGCGCGAGGGGGTTCAAATCAAGCTCTACTCTATCATTTACGAGTTGCTCGACCAAGTGAAGGAAGCCATGGCCGGTCTCCTCGACCCTGTCACTCGCGAGAGTGCTCTGGGCCACGCCGAAGTGAGACGCGTATTCGACTTGTCCAAGGGGGTGGTAGCAGGATGCTACGTCACAGACGGTCGTATTTTGCGCTCTGGGCGTGCCCGAGTGCTCCGTGGTCGCCAACCGATTTACGATGGTGGAATTGGCACCCTTCGCCGCTTCCAAGAAGATGTCAAAGAGGTCAAAATTGGCTTCGAATGCGGCATTCGTCTTGGGGATTTCGATGAATACGAGGTCGGAGACATCATCGAGTGTTACCAACTCGAGAAAGTTGCTCAGAAGCTCTAATCCCCTTCCCAATCTGAAAGGGTAACCATGGGCAAACACAGACTTGAGAGAGTCAACGAACTTTTGCAAAGGGAGTTGGGAGCCATCATCAACAGGGAAATTCATTTTCCTGAAGCCCTGCTGACCATCCATCAAGTCGATGTTACGCCCGATTTGAAGCACGCCCACGTGTACGTGTCGTTCATCGGTAGCGATAAAGCCTCGAAGGCCTCCATTTCAAAGCTCGCTGGCGCGCGCAGTCACCTTCAATACCTCCTCTCTAAGCGAGTCATCCTCAAATACACTCCTCAGATTCACTTCAAGTTGGATGAGTCTGTCGTTCGGGGAACTCGCGTCATCAACCTCATGAGTGAACTCGACCTCCTGCCGAAAAAGGAGGGGTTAGACACCGAGGAACCTGAAAACGAAGAGAGTAAATGACTTGTACGGAAAATGTTAGTTACGGGGACATCGGAAACTGTCTCCTCGCCCATGAGAGATTTTTGGTGATCAGTCACATCAGACCAGATGGCGACGCTTACGGTTCCTCAATCGCGATGGCGCTCATGCTCAAGTCATTGGGCAAATCCGTGACACTTTGGAACGAGGATGGGCTTCTGCCCCGATTCGCGTTCCTCCCCGGTAGCGACAGTCTCCTCCCTTCGCCTTCAACTCCAACCGCCTTCGATTGCGTCGTTTCGCTAGATACATCCGTGCACTCCCGCTCGGGCAGTCGCACACTGGCGTCCATCGCTTCCTACAAAGATTGGGTGAACCTCGACCACCATCTTTCAAATGATCGGTTCGGGAGCCTGTGCCACGTCGACAGTGCTGTGCCTGCGACGGGAGAAGTCCTTTACGATTTATTCACCGCGAATGGGTGGAAAATCACCGCAGACATTGCCGTGAATCTTTTTGTTGCCCTGTCGACGGATACCGGTTCATTCCAATATCTTCAAGGTGCAGAGAAAGGCGCAAAGACCTTCGCCGTGGCAGCAAATCTTATCGCAACGGGAGTGAATGTTGCGGATGTGTCCACCCGCACTTATGACTCCGTGTCACGCAGACGAATTGAGCTCCAGAAGCGCGCGTTTGCCAACTTAACCTTCGGTGCCGGTGGCCGCATATCGCACCTAAGCGTCACTCTTCGTGATATCGCCGAATCCAGCGCTGAACCGGATGACACAGAGGGCTTCGTGGAGAGTGCTCGCGGCATTGAGGGCGTCGTCGCCGCTGCTTTTTTTGAGGAGCTTTCCGACGGCATAGTTCGGGTCAGTCTGCGGTCAAAAGACGAACGCGTGAACGTCTGCGATGTCGCGGCACGTTTCGGCGGTGGTGGGCATCGGATGGCTGCGGGAGCCCGAATTCCAGGCAACCTTAGCGAGGGCCGAGAACTGGTGGTTGAGGCATTGGAACAAGCTCTGAGTTAAACGCGTACTTCAGATGTCAAATGATTCATTGGATGGGGTTCTCCTCATCGACAAACCCCAACAGATGACCTCCCACGACGTCGTCGCGATTGTTCGTCGAAAACTGCAAACCAAAAAGGTCGGCCACTGCGGAACGCTTGACCCCATGGCGACGGGCCTTCTGATTGTCGTCATAGGCAAAGGCACGAAAATCCAAGATTTACTGATGGCAGAGGACAAAGAGTACCTCGGCACCCTGCGCCTTGGCATCATCACGGATAGTCAAGATGCGGATGGCGAAGTGATCGAGGAGCGTCCTGTGCCCCTGCTTCTTCCGGACGATCTCGATGCGGCATTCAAGAAGTTCCACGGAGATTTCTACCAAACCCCGCCGATGGTATCGGCGATTAAGAAGGACGGGGTGCCTCTGTACAAACTGGCGCGACAGGGAAAAACGGTAGAGAGGGAACCGCGCTTTGTTCATGTTTTCGCGCACGAGATTATTTCGTCCCAGCCTCCAGACATTGAATTTCGCGTGGTTTGCAGCAAAGGATTTTACGTGCGCACCTATGCCCACGACATCGGAGAACACCTCGGATGCGGAGCCCATCTGACGTCCTTAAGGAGAACAAAATCCGGACGTTTCACGGTCGTTGACTCAACGCATCTGAATCGTTTTGAGGAAATGACAACCGGAGAAGCTCGCGCGCAAATCCTTGATTTAGCTACGATTTCACGGATGCGCGGCGCATGAACTTTCTGCTCCTATGCTTGCAGGCAGTCCCGCAATCCACCCTACCGCCCTGTGCCTCGGGGTGTTCGATGGAGTCCATCGCGGACATTCGGCGATTATCCATGCAGCGCGTCGCTTCATTGCAGGAATTCCCAGCGGACGAGTCCTCTCCCTAACTTTTGATCCGCACCCGAGTCGGGTTATCCGTCCGGAGTCCGCTCAAGCACTGCTGCAGCCTCTTAAATCGCGTGTTGGATTGCTCCGCGACGCCGGTTGCGACGAGGTTATTGTTCTCCCCTTCACCGAGGATCTTGCCAAACAATCGCCCGAAGCCTTTTGGTCAATCCTGAAGGGGGCGGTTCCTGGGAGGATTCTCGGTATTTTTGCCGGCCAAAACTGGCGTTTTGGAGTGGGCCGGAGTGGCAATCTGGCTCATCTGGCCAGTCTTTCTTCCACAGAGGGGTCCGTCGTAATCGGAGTGCCACCTGTGATGCATCAGGGAAAAGTCATCAGTAGCTCTTGGATTCGGGAGTTGGTCAGGGATGCCGCATTCCGTGAAATCCCTCCCCTGCTCGGTCGCGCGCTGGAGCTTTCAGGGACCGTTGTCACCGGTCAACAGCTAGCCCGCCAGTGGGGGGTTCCCACCGCCAACCTACAACCAGAGCAGGAATGCCTGCCTCCGAATGGCGTTTATGCAGGTTGGACGCGGATCGAGGGAAAACCACCTCTGTGGTCCGTTTGCAACCTCGGAACACGCCCATCACTCACCGCTGAGGAGACTAGACCCCTTCTCGAGGCACATCTTTTTAATTTTTCGGAGAATCTCTACGGGCAAACTCTGCATTTCGTCCCCGTTCATCGAATCCGCGAGGAGCGGCGCTTTGCCTCTCTCGACGCGCTACGAGATCAAATCGCACTGGACATAGAGCACGCGCAACAGTCACTGACCACTTTGGACGCAAGTCCAGTTTGTAACTGGAGCGGGACGCCGTAAGGTTACGAAGCACCACCATGTTCTCTCAGGATACCATCGAAAGAGTTGCATCCTCAGTGGACATTGTTGATGTCATTTCATCTTATTTTCCCCTTAAACGGGCGGGAGCAGTCTTTAAGGCCAGATGCCCATTCCATAACGAGAAAACTCCTTCATTCTCGGTTAATCCCTCCAGACAAATCTTCAAATGTTTTGGATGTGGCGTCGGAGGCGGCGTCTTCAGGTTCCTCATGGAATACGAGCACCTCGATTTTCCGAGCGCAGTCAGACGACTAGCAGAACGAGGCGGGATTCGCGTTGAAGAGAGTGAGTCAGCAGGTCAAGACGCCGTCAATCGGCAAGCGCGCCAGCGGATTCTTGCGGTCAACGCAGCTGCCAGTGCGTTCTTTCAAAAACATTTATTCAAATCGCCAGTAGCCGCTGCCGCACGAGAATACCTGAAAGGGCGTGGAATCAGCGCTGATATTGCTCGGCGCTGGGGTATCGGGTTCGCCCCTGAGGGATGGGATTTCTGCCTCAACCACCTGATTTCAAAAGGCTTTACTCCCAACGAGATTCACGAAGCTGGCTTGACCTCATCGAAAGACGAGGGCGCTCAGAACCTCTACGACCGATTCCGGAATCGAGTGATGTTTCCGATTTGCAATGACACAGGCGAAGTAATCGCGTTTTCAGGCAGGACTCTTGATGCGAATCCTCAGGCCGCTAAATACGTCAATAGCCCAGAAACCCCAGTTTTCACAAAAGGAGCCGTCTTGTTCGGAATCCACATGTCCAAACGAGATCTCATCAACGCCAAGTCAGCGATTATTTGCGAGGGGCAAATTGACTTGATCACGGCCTTCGAATCAGGTGTCCGCAATGTTACAGCGCCTCAAGGCACCGCGTTTACTGCCCGTCAGGCCTCGCTTCTCAAACGGTACGTTGACGAAGTGATTTTGTGTTTTGATTCGGACGAAGCGGGTCAAAAAGCTGCAGAGCGATCCCTGCCTGAACTTCTCGCGCAGGGCCTCGGGGTGAGGCTCGCGGTCATGCCTCGAGGCGATGACCCTGACTCGATGATTCGGCGAGACGGTCCCGAAGTGTTTCTCAACATCGTTAAAACGGCGCCGGATTTTTTCGACCAACAGTACAAAACGCTGAGGGAGAGTCCCGAGTTTCAGAGTGCTCGGGGCAAAGCTGCAATCGCCCGCAAAGTTTCCACTTGGCTCGGATGGGTCTCGGATCCGTTTCAACGCGACGCCTACTTAAAAAAAGCGGCGACACAGCTCGAACTGGAGGAACAAAACCTTCGGGAAGAAACCTCTGCCGGTTCCAGGAAACAATCATCCCGCCGCGAACCGCCGCGGGAACTGCCTCCAAAGGCGCCCGATGAAGCGCCGGCGGAAATTTCGTCCAGCACTGACGTAGCCGGATTCCTTGCGGACCCCACGCTCCGGCTCCTCGCGAGTTGCGTATTGAACGATCACGATGCTCGGTTGTCAGTTTTGGAGCTTCCTTGGAGGGAACTGCTTGAGAGCGATCCCTCGGGATTTCCCCTAATTGAGTTGCTCGATTCCTGTGCTGGTGGCGGGGAAACTGCTTCCCCTATGGCGCTTCTCACGAAGGTCTCGAGTGAATCCGAGTCCGCATTGTCACAGGTCCAAAATGACCCGTTGCCTGCGGATCCGGTGAATCTCGCGCAAGCGTGTTGGAACGAGCTGCAAAAGCGTCGCCTCAGAGCGCGGATTAGGCAACTTTCCAATCGCCAAAGGTCCCCCAACCTTTCTCACGAAGAAGCCCTTGGAATACACGGGCAGATCGTTGACTTGCAGACCAGACTGAGGCAAATCCCTTAATCAGAAGGATGATGGTCCAGGCCATTAACAACTGATTTACATTTTACTAATATTATTGGAGATAGAAATAAGGTATGGCAAAAGCATCGCCGCTGAAAAAGAGTGAGAAACCAAAGAAGAGTGAACCAGCAACCAAAAAGAAGCCGAACTCTCCCGCTAAACCTTCGATTGCCGTAACTAAAAAGAGCGGGGCCAACGCCGTTTCCGCGAAAAAGGCGCCAGCGGATTCGGCCCAAAAATCCGCCCCGAAATCCGCGGTCAAACCGACAAAAAAGCCGGTTGCCACAACCCAAAACACTCCGAAAATCGCTCCGAAAATCGCTCCGAAAATCGCTCCTGAAGTCGCTCCGAAGGTCGCCTCTAAGTCTCATCCTGCTCCGCTTGCGGCGAAGGATCCCAAAGGGGACATCTCCAAGAAGCCCTCACTCCTCGGTACCAAAGCAGCAGTAACCGCGGAAAACACATCCCCCACCCCCAAGCAAGGCAGTGCGCCGAAAAAACCTGCACCTCCCACTGGGAGCGGCACGTCCAACGGGGCAGACGAGGATGAAGGTCGCAGCGGGGGGATTCAGATTGAGTTCACAGAGAAAGAAAAGTTCAAGGAACTGATCCGACTCTCCAAGGAGCAGGGTTACCTCACCTTTGACGATATCAACGACTCTCTACCCGACGCAGCCGTCGATCCCAATGAGTTTGAGCGCATCTTAATCGTCCTGAGAGACATGAACATCGAGGTCATCGAGGCCTCCGACGTTGACTCGAAAGGAGGGCGCCCTAAGGACTCAGAGGAGGCGGAGGAAGAGGACAAGACTGACCAGAGGGCCGATATTTTGGACGACCCGGTCCGGATGTACCTCAAGCAGATGGGACAAGTACCCCTGCTCTCGCGCGAGCAGGAAGTCGAAATCTCAAAACGTATCGAGGATGCTGAACTCAATGTTCAACGCTACGTCAATCGTTACGGATTTGTTGCCGCCGCGCATCTGGACATTGCGAGGAAGCTGCTTCCCGAAGACAGCGATCTTCGGAAGGGCATTCTCAGCAATGAGCGATTCGACCGTGTGATTCAGGACAAAAAGATTGCGGGACGTGATCAGTACCTCAAGGGATTGCCCAAACTAATTGTCTCTCTTGAAACCGCTCTGGCTGACGCGAACAAGCTCTACAAAGCCTACGTTGCTGCCGGCGCGAAGGGAAAAGATTCCAAGACGTACAAGGATTTCACCAAAATCCACGGTGAAATCCAGAAGCTCTACCCGAAGTTTTTCTTCAAACAGAAAGTCACGGAAGAGTTGGTTGATCTTGCTGAAAGCCTCAACTCAATCACGCAGGCGGCGCGCGATGTCTCCGCCTCAGGTCACACGCGGATTAGTCATCTCCCTGTCGCTCACCCCTCCCTCCCAGGAGTCTCGCCCATTCGCGTTCCTGCGACGAAGGTGGACGCCAAGGAAATGCTGAAGAAACTGCAGCTTTCCAACTGGATGAGCGAGGAAGAGTTCGCGAAGGATTTCCGAGAGCTCAAAGATTGGACGCGCAAGGCACTGAAAGCCAAGGCGGAGATGGTGGAAGCCAACTTGCGCCTCGTGATTTCTATCGCAAAAAAATACACGAACCGAGGCCTGTCGTTTTTGGACCTAATCCAAGAAGGCAATATGGGCCTCATGAAAGCGGTCGAAAAGTTTGAGTACCGTCGGGGCTATAAGTTTTCGACCTATGCCACTTGGTGGATTCGTCAGGCCATCACACGCTCGATTGCAGATCAGGCGCGGACCATCCGCATCCCTGTCCACATGATTGAAACGATCAACAAACTGATGCGTGTGCAGAAGCAGCTCGTGCAGGATTTTGGGCGTGAACCAACTCCCGAGGAGGTTGCCGAAGAAATCCACATGCAGGTGGATCGCGTTCGAGCAGTGCTGAAGATGGCGCAACAACCCATCTCACTGCAAAGCCCAGTGGGTGACAGCGACGACACGAGTTTCGGTGACTTCATTCAAGATACGACAGCTGAGGTTCCGAGCGACATGGCAGCTATCGCGATTTTGAAAGAGAAAATTAAGGACGTGCTGGATACCCTCACTGACCGTGAGCGACACGTTCTCGAGCAACGCTTTGGGCTGAAAGATGGGTTCAGCCGCACCTTGGAAGAGGTAGGAAGGGAGTTCAAAGTGACCCGGGAGCGCATTCGACAAATCGAAGCCAAAGCGCTGCGCAAGATGCGTCATCCTACTCGGATACGCCAGTTGCAGGGATTCTTGGACGTTGACTCCCCTCTCGCTGCGGCGCTTGCGTAGTGGCTGTTACCGTTTTACCCCCTCTTGAGATTTGTCTCGTGAGGGGGATTTCTTTTTTACGGCACCAGCACCGGATGAAAGGCTAACGGGAAGCTGTTCCCTCCGGCCACCAGGTTCTTGGCGGGATATGCTTTAGCGCTAAAGGTCCGCGAGCCAACGCGATGCAGCCTTACGAGCAGACAGAGGGAGCCCCTCGGTCCCGTGCATAATCGCAATCTGTGCACTGCGGGAACAAAGCACTGTGACCGCGTCTGTTTCATTGAATACGGTGAGACACGTCACCGCTTCTCCGCGGACGCTCATCGAACCGGTCAGCGAAAAGGCCCGTCGAATCTCCTCTGCCGCCTCTCCCGCGCTGACATAACCGCTAGTGTCACCAGAAGAAAAATCTCCCTCCGGAGTTCGAGCCGATACCCCGGTGACCGTTGGATACCCCGACAAGGCTCGCTCCAGTCGTTTAAATGTCTGCGAGACTTTTTCTGGGATTGGCAGAAGTAACTCCGAGTTCTTCTGCCTCATTGCCGCCTCTGCCTGAACAATCTGCTCCACTGAATCAGCCGAAGGTGACGCCGATTTAGTGCCAGAACCGGCTGCTGGAACTGTCTCTGGAGCAGCGACGGCCCTTCCCTCGGTCTTGACTGCCAAATCCCTCGCAGAGGAGTCACTCCCCTCCTGAAGGTATGCTCGCATAATTCGGTGAACGTTACTCATCTGGGGCCTCGGCTTGGCAACATCTCCAGCAGCACCCCGTCGAACCGGAGCCTGGTTGAGGGATTCTTTCCTCACTGGCACCTCCTGCGAAATCGGCGCTGCGGGCTTTTCTTCCTTTGAGTCCTGACCCGATTCCCGGGCTAGCACCTCGCTAAAAGAGGCCCGATCGCCATCAGATTGCATATCCAAGATCGTCTCCCTCAGCGCTCGGCGCGTTTCCTCAAGCTCCTCCTTGCTCAAAACAACCTGCACGTCATCCGTGTCCGCAAAAGGGTCTCCGTGCTCATCGCTCAAAGCGTCGCCCGTGCCCGGCGTTCCCTTATTTAACGGCACGAAGGATGACGCCTTAGTCAAATCTCCCGCCACCACATTCACATCAACCTCACCTCCTGCGGGGTCTCGTAAAGCGACAGACCGCAAGACCACAGACTCAGGAAACTCAATAATCTCTTCCCCTTTCATGCCCCCGGGAATCGAAACGAAGGCAGGGCACCACAACGCCAGTTTGAACGCTGGGATTCGCAACGGGCCGCTCGGGCTAAAATCAAGGAACTCCGAGGACTTAACCTTCACGTCCTCTGAGCTAAAAGGAGCATCAGCCCGCAAATACTCAGCAGGAACAGCCAAGCGCAAATCGCTGGCACTTAAAAAAATAGGCACATCGCTCTGCCCGCCAACGGGCTCGTCCGGCAAAGCCTCCAACTCCACCCGCCCAGGATCGTCACCAAGAATCCAACCGAGAACTCCCTTCAAAACGCCCATCCCCCACGAATAATCAATCGAGCTCAAGTTTTCCAAGACATTCGGAGCCTCATGGAAATGCCTTTCGAGCCGTCGCTGCGTCTGCCAAAGTCTCGAAACTCTCAAATGTCCTTCACTCCCGATTCTAGAGTCATCGATCACTGCGCCTCGTGCCGACAGCCTCTCGACGTCAGCAATCTAATACCGCTGACCGATGTGACCTGTCCGCATTGTCAGCAAACCCACTCGATTCTCCGGAGCTTCGGGGGCTTCGAGCTCGAGAAAGTTCTCGGAAAAGGCGGAATGGGATACGTCTATCGAGCGAGAGACCGGGCGCTTAATCGAATCGTTGCCCTCAAGGTCTTACAGAAAGAGCTCAGCTCCAACGTGGAAATCGTGAGCAACTTTGAACGCGAAGCCACACAGACGGCGCGGATTAACCATCAAAACGTGGTGCGCGTCTTCTCCACCGGCGTGCAACACGGGATGTTTTACATCGCGATGGAACTCGTAGACCGAGGCTCGCTTGACGATCTCATGTCCACCGTGGGGCCAATGCCCGAGGCCCAGGTTCTCGCCATCGGAATCCACATTGCCGAAGGGCTAGACGCCGCGCACCGGGTCGGACTCGTTCATCGCGATGTTAAACCGGGAAATATCTTATTCAGCGCCGAAAACGTCGCAAAAATCGTGGACTTCGGTCTCGCAGTCCCCGCGGATCAAGCGCGCAATCAACAAGGCGAGCTCTGGGCGACCCCGTTTTACGTTGCGCCGGAAAAACTCGAAAAACGATTCGAAGATTATCGTTCGGACATGTACTCCCTCGGAGCAACGCTGTTCCATGCGCTGACAGGCCAGCCGCCGCATCCCCAAGAAACGGCCAGTATTCCCGAGCTTCTCCAAGCAAAAAAAGCAAAGGTCGATCTCCGAAAAGTTAAGCGAGAGGCCCACCCTGCGTCGGTGGAACTGCTCAATAAGATGTTGGAGTTCTCCTCCGCAAAACGCCACCAAACCTACAACGAGTTGCTCGTTGACCTTCGTGCGGCCCTCGCAATGGTCACTACTGGAGTGCGTCCCAATCCAGGCATGTCGCCTTCTACGCCAACGCTTCCCTCGAATGTCGCAGCCGAAATCCGTCGCCGGAAACGATTCCCATGGTTCTCAACCATCGCTGCACTCGGGATTGTGAGCTCCGCTGCCTTTCTATTTCTGCACCCAAAAGGCAAAGCGCTTGTCGACGATACACTCAAGCGATTGACCAAAGGTCCCCAAGGGAAAGGACAAGGAACTTACGCCGGCAAAGATCCATCCACGCAGCTAGCCCTCGACGGAAAATTTGCCGAGGCAGCAGAATCTCTGAACCCGATTTTGGCTGACGCCAAACTTCCAGCGGGAGCGAAGCTCAGATTCTCACTGAAGCAGGCTCTTCTGCTTATTTTTGCTCAAGACAGTGATTCCGCCATTAAAGTCCTAAAATCGCTGGCTGACTGGACTCAGACTGCCGCTGGAGCCGCCGCCAGCCCATCCATCGTGGATGTGAGAAAAAGCATCGAATCCGCGATACGCCGGCAACCTGTGAAGGCCGCATCCATAGAGATATCGCCCAATGACTCCGCATTTATCGTCCCCATTCTCGCGTTTTATCATCTTCCAAAGGCGGACTTTACAGAAGCAGAGAGGGTGCTCGCGAGGCTTGACCCTACCAAGACTCCAGGAATCCCTGCGTGGATTGCCGAGCTTGCCCCCGTGTATCAGACGTTTCGCTCAGACCTCCAAAAACTGTTAAAATCTGACATCGCAATTAAGGCGGTGAAAGCCGACAGCAAACAGGTGGAAAAGCTGGATGCTGCTGAAAAAGACCTCCAAACCATCAAGTTTCTTCGGACAGAAAAAGATGCTTTGCTCGCAGACCTCAGGACCACAAAAGCTGCCGCCATTGAGGCAAACAAACCGCCACCACCTGTGGAACCATTGCACCCGAGCGGCAAAACGCTCGCGGAGGCGGCTGACATGGACAAAATCCAAGATCTCATCCAATCCGTCCGACCAAAGATGATGGAGTTTGATGTTGAGGGAGTTAAGAAAATCATAGACGAGCAACCCGAGTTTCGGACGGAGTACGGCAAGACCTGCTATGCCGGCATGAAAATCGCCGCAGGCGAGGCACTGAAATTCAAAGATGTTTTGATTTCTGATATCAACTCAAGCCCGAACGTTCCGGGCATCTTGCTTAGAACCGGAGCGCCCGTGAAAGGGGCACCAGCGAAGGCGAATGTGAACCAAGTTCTCTTCAACACCCCGCTCGGCGATATCACGCTGCCGTGGAGCCAGCTCCAGCCAGAGTCTCTAACCAAGGCGGCGGTTTCTAAACTCAACAACGCCAAGACTGGCAAGGAGCGCGGAATGCGTCTCCTGATTCTCGGATGCTACCATGCATTCTGTGTTGATACGGAGGGTGCCCGCCCCCATCTCAATGACGCGGTTCGGTTTGACCCAGCAAGCAAGCCCACAGTGGAAGCCATTCTTCCCTTGAAAGCGAAAAAGAAGTAAACGCTCTCTGAGACGGACCGACGCAGCTAGATCGGTCGGACCTGTTGAAGACGCATCAGGCCAGTCGATGGGATTGAGAGCCCGAGGGCGTCGGCCGCGACCCGTAAAAATGGACCGGAAGGGTCCGTGAAGGACACCGCCAGAGATCCAGAACGACCTGAGGCGACGAGTTTATTTTCCGTCAGAACTTTGCGAACTTCCTCTGCGCAGTTCCTCGCCGAATCCACGAGTTGCACATCCGGTCCGACAAACCGCGCAAGTGCCCCCTTCAACAAAGGATAGTGCGTACATCCCAGAACAATCGTGTCCACTCCCTGATCAAGCAGGTCTGCGAGGTAGCGTCGAATCACCGTCTCAGTGACTTCATCGTTCAACCAGCCTTCCTCGATGAGCGGCACTAAAAGAGGACACTCCCGCACATGAACACTGAACCGTGGATTAATCGCGTGAATGTGTCGCTCGTAAGCACCGCTTCGAATGGTGGCACGGGTTCCGATAACCCCGACCTTACCGTTGTGCGAGGCATCGACCGCGGCGCGAGCACCTGGTTCGATCACGCCAATCACTGGCACCGCAAACACCTCACGAAGCCGAGAAAGCGCCAGCGCTGATGCGGTATTGCACGCGACCACAATCGCCTTCGCCCCCTCCGCGAGCAGCATTCCCCCGATTTCAACCGCGTAGCGCTCAATCGTTTCGGCGCTTTTGCCACCGTAAGGAACCCTGGCCGTGTCACCGATGTATATTATACTCTCATTAGGAAGCACTTCCCTGAGCGCAGCAGCCACGGTTAAGCCACCAATTCCAGAGTCAAAAACCCCCACGGGACCATCGCTCTGCCGCGAGACTGCGGTCGAGCACTCACCCGCAGTCGATTCGACATCAACCCTGTTCATCCCTGACGGGCCTCCTTGGATTCCAAATGCAATCGCCGTTTCTCCTCCAACGCCTCCCATCGGGTATATAGCGATTGAACATAAGCCCGCGCTTGCTCCAATCGGGCATTGGTCGAGGCGATTTCACTCCTCCTCTCGACAAGAAAAATTGGGTCGCATATCAAGCCTTCCAACGTTTCCACCGCGAGTTCAGCGTCCAAAATATTTCCCTCCATCGCCTCTAACTCACGCTCCTCTTTCCACGTTAGCTTCGGCGCTTGCTCGACGCGCCTCGCCTCGCGAACAGGCTTAGAGATTACCGGATCAACCACTTCAAACCGTGAACGATGTCGTTCCTTGTACTCCGAATAGTTCCCGACGTCGCAATGCACGTTTCCGTAGGGGTCGATTGAAAGAATGTGAGTGCAGACACGATCTAAAAAATAACGGTCGTGGCTCACAGTGATGACAGTGCCATCGAAACGTGCCAGCGATTCCTCTAAGACCCGCAAGGTGGACAGGTCTAGGTCATTTGTCGGTTCATCGAGAACCAAGACATTTCCCCCGCGACGCATCATCTTCGCCAGCAATACCCTGCTCCGCTCGCCCCCGCTCAGATTTTCGATCTTCTGGTTCATCCGATCTTCGTCGAACAAGAACCTTCTTAAATAACTACGAATCGAAATCTGCTGCCCTCCCAGTGAAACAAAATCGCGCCCCTCACCCACCTCCTCAACCACAGTGCGTTCGTCGGAAATCTGCTCCCGATTTTGATCGACCAAGTTCAACATCACGCGGGCACCCACTTCCACGCTCCCCGTTCCGGGCCGCATTGCTCCCGTCAGAATCCGAATCAACGTTGTCTTGCCACATCCGTTGCGCCCTACAATCCCAAGCTTCATTCCCGCAACGACATCGAAATCAAACGGAGCAAATAAAAGTCTATCGTCAAAGGCGTGCGAAACCCCCTTCAGATGAATCACCTTGTTTCCAAGACCCGGTGAATCAGGAATCACAATCTCGACATCACTCTCCCGCTCCAACTCCTCGTCACTGCTCATCTCCTCGAACCGACGAATCCGTTCAATGGATTTGGTCCGCCTCGCCCCTGGGGAGCTACGCATCCAAGAAAGCTCTCGCTTTAACAACTTTCGCCGCCGCTCCTCCAACGCCTCCTCCGCCGCATCACGGGCCGACTTTGCGAGCAAATAATCGCTGTAGTTCCCTGTGTGACTGTGCATTGCGCCGCCCCCCAACTCCAGAATGCGCGTGGCAACGCGATCCAGAAAATGCCGGTCGTGCGTTACAAACAAACACGCGCCTGGATACGATGAAAGATACTGCTCCAGCCACTCAATAGACTCTGCATCAAGGTGATTAGTCGGCTCATCCAAAATCAGCAAATCTGGCTGCCCCACCAAAGCTCGGCAAAGAAACACTCGCCTCACCTCGCCTCCACTTAGGTTGTCCATCGCTTTTTCCGCGTCCGGTACGCTCAGCGATGTCATCAGAGACTTAACCCGCGATTCGAGAGTCCACGCTCCCCATCGCTCAAGGCGAGAGAGCCAGTCGACCGACTCATCACTTTCAGCTGGCAACGACTGATACCGCGCCAAGGCGTCCAAAATCCGAGATGCACCGGACATCACCACATCACGAACCGTGTTTCCGAGATCAAATCGACACTCCTGCGTGAGAAACCCAATCGAGTGCCCCCTACGCAAGGCAATTTCGCCTTTGTCGGGGTCCATCAATCCAGCGGCAACTTTCAAGAGCGTGCTTTTGCCCGCACCGTTTCGTCCGAGTAATCCAACCCTTTCCCCCTCGCCTAGCACTCCCGTACAGCCATCTAAAACGGCATGGGACCCATAAGACACTGAGAGATCTTTCCAACTGAGAACAGCGCTAGCAGCAGAATGCTTCATTCAAACCAAGGTTTACTCCGCCCTCGTCGAATGGCGGTTGCAGGTATCTCCTGAGAATCATGGAAAACGAGGTGTCGGATGTCGTAGACCCTCATGGCAAACATGGGACCAGAAAAAAAGGTGGTGCGCGATACAGGGTTCGAACCTGTGACCCCCACCGTGTCAAGGTGGTGCTCTACCGCTGAGCTAACCGCGCGGGAAGGTCGCAAACTATCGGCGCGGCGCACCCCGCATGCAAGCGATTTCCCGTGGTTTTCATCGGTACCTCGCCACTCTCGTTGCGCTGGAAACCCCCAGCGTGTACATACCTCGCATGCCGCTTTTCACCCCCAGTTTCATCAAGCGGGCCAAGGGCTTCGAACGCATGGCTCGGCTGATGTTGGATTACCGTAGGGATATTGTATCGCAGGAGGTTGCGGTTTCCGTGGAAACGGAAATCACGCGTTTGAAAACGGCAATCAAAGGGCGCAATGAATCCGCAGTCATGGATGCCGCCAAGGGGCTTGACGCCGCTTGTGAAAAACTCGGTCCGCCTCTGTTCAAAAATAGCTGGGCTGAAAACGCGGAGGTTATCGTTGGCACTCTCGCGATTGTGCTCGGGATTCGCGCTTACTTCCTGCAGCCATTCACCATCCCGACGGGTTCCATGCAACCCACCCTCAACGGAATCGTGGGACACCCTCAAGATGCGCCTCCACCTCAACTGCTTCAACGACTTTGGGATCGCGCAGTACTGGGCCGCTCATGGTTCGATATCACCGCAAAGGACGATGAATCCGTCCTCTCCACCAGCGAGAGGAAGAAGTGGCTATTTTTCAGCGAAACTGTGATTCAGACCGATCGCAACTCCTATGCGGTGTCCGCGCCGGAACGCACCATCGCGGAACATTTTCTCAAAAAGAAAAGTCGATTCAAAGCAGGCGAACCCTTGCTGCGCGGCTACGTCAGCTCCGGAGACCATGTCATCGTGAATATGATGGCGTATCACTTCAGAAAACCGACTCGTGGCGAGGTGTTTGTCTTTACGACTCGGGGTATTCGAACCGGCGCTAACATGATGAATCCGGGTGGTCCAAGCCAGTTTTACATCAAGCGTCTCGCAGGAGTTCCAGGAGACACCCTAAGGATTGAGCCACCCAAGCTGTTTGTGAACGGGAACGAGGCTCAGGAACCCGCTTTCCAGAGGGTCGCATCCGGAACCTTCGATGCCCCGAACGACGGCTACCGTGGCTACTCCCACGGGCCCCGCGACATGCGGTTCGCATTTCTCGGAGATGACCGACAATCTATCGAACTGGCAGACGGTAAATATTTTGCTCTGGGGGATAACTCTTACTTCAGTTCAGACTCACGTGACTGGGGAACCGTGCCCCAGCAAAATCTCGTAGGCGCCGGACTCGTTGTTTTTTGGCCCTTTGGCCCGCACTGGGGACGCATACGTTGAAACGCCATGAGACGCGGATCCCAAAAGAGCTCGTCCAACCTGCCGGTTCTCATCCTCGCGGGAGCTGTACTCGTCGCCGGAGCATCGTTTCTCTTCTCCTCGCGAGGTCACCGGTCCGACACGGATTCTTCGTCCTCCAGCGGCGGATTTCCGGTTAACGATTTCCTCACGAACGCGCAAAGTTTGCGGGGGAACCGGTACACCGTGGAGGGGTCCGTTGTAAAAACACTCGAATACGTTCCTGAATCAGGCCGCATCATTGCGGTGGACGTCGCAGGAAATCCGCTTCCTCTACTCATCCCAAAACGCCTTGAAGCGCTCAATGTTGAGCGCGGCCAGCGTTACCGTTTTGCCGTCACAATCGATCAACGCGGTGTGCCCACCGTGGACTCTGCCAAAAAGTTCTAGATTCTCTTCCTATGCTCAGACTCCCCCGAACTCCCTTCCGGGTAACTGCCGTGGCAGTCTGCGCGATTTGTCGACTGGCAAGCGCTCAAGCCCCAGACACTGCGACGCCAATTCCGCCACCTTCGGGACTCAATGCAGGCACCCAACAAGCCACCCAACAACCGGGAGGAGGCGTCTCCAACGCACTCCCCATTTTAGACCCCTCCAGCGAACTTTTCCGATTCAACGGCCAAAGCTGGTCCGTCACCGATCAACGGATTTTTAACTCTCGGTTCGAGAAGTACCTCAACACGCCGCCCAACGACGCAGCCCAAGATCGCGAGTTGCTGAAAACCTTGTCGGCCGTCCTGTCGTCTCTCGAACCAAGAAATCTCAGCAACAAAAATATCGATACCGCGTTTCAAATGCTCGCCCGCGCGGCACTTTACCCGACAGACGGACGTGTTTGCGATACGAT
>JACCEC010605789.1_pt1 | contig 19486 bp, 16 predicted proteins | sample 7450121 | NCBI WGS metagenome assembly JACCEC01 (sample SAMN15323455, study PRJNA562643) | freshwater metagenome | isolation source: river surface water | place: USA:Blue River Watershed | collected 2017-08-18 | reverse complement strand
AGGGAAATTCCATGGAAACCAGCTGCGCGCGGAGGAAGTGCGGAGGCTGGATTATACGGGCATTTGTCCGACCAAAACCCGGCGACGGGAGATCCGGACAAAATTCCGCTGCACATTACCGACAATAAGGTGTGGAAGGCGTGTGAAAGAGCTGTGGATGTCCTGTGGACACCCTGTGGATGAGCTGTGGATGGGCTGTGTACAAGCTGAGCATCGGCGTTTGGTGGGATTGTTTCACGTGAAACCATTTCCCGCAGTCGCGCGTTTGTGGCTGCGCCCTACCCCGACCGCAGCCAGATGTTTCACGTGAAACCATCACGCCCTGAAAAAACCATCGTACCCAGTCTTGATGATCAACAAGCCAACCACTAGCAAGAAAAGATTACGGACAAAGCCTGTCCCGCCCTTCAGTGCCAGCCGCGTGCCAATGATGGCGCCGACGATATTGCAGCAAGCCATCAATATGCCCAGCTTCCAGATCACATAGCCGGCCGACGCAAACCAGGCGAGTGCCGCAAAATTGCACGCAACATTGACCACCTTGGCAATGGCCGATGCTTGCAAAAAGTCGAGATGGAAAAAGCGGACGAACAGGAAGATCAGAAAGCTACCGGTGCCCGGACCGAACAGTCCGTCATAAAAGCCAATCACTGCGCCGGTCAGCAAGGCCAGTCCAACGCTGCGACTGCGCTCGCCGTCGGCCTGTGTCTCGCTGCCGAAGGATTTTCGGCGGAATACATACACCGCGACAGCCAGCAAAATGAAGGGTAACGCCTTTCGCAACAACTCCTGAGGAAACAAGGACACCGCACGGGCACCGAGAAACGCGAATATCAGCGCGGCCACTGAGGCAGGCAGCGCAATATCCCACAGCAAGTTCAGTCGCTTTGCGTAACTGCGGGCAGCAAAGGCCGTTCCCCAGATGGCCGCCAGTTTATTCGTGCCAAACAAGGTCGCTGGTGTGGTCTGCGGAAACACACTCAACAAGGCGGGCAGCTGTATCAATCCGCCGCCACCGACCACCGAATCGATCAGCCCCGCCAGCACAGCGGCCAGTGCCAGCAGCAGATAATCGCTGATCAGAATATCCAAACCAGAGACTCCAGCGTGGCGATATCAGCACCTTTGTTAGTAATTACTATCGCCATTCGCCTTTATTTTATTGGTTATGCGGGAATGGTCGCCTGTCGCGGCGCCGCTCGATCCCGGCGTTGCGCCCTGATCAGCGCGGCGGCCTTGTCAGCGATCATGATAATCGGCGAATTCGGATTGCCCGAGGTAATCACCGGCATCACTGAGCCATCGACCACCCGCAAGCCCTCGACACCGCGCACCCGCAGCTGGGAATCGACGACGGCCATCGGATCGTGCTCGCGCCCCATCTTGCAGGTGCCGACCGGATGGAAAATCGTCGTGCCGATATTGCCTGCAGCAAAGGCCAACTCTTCATCGGTCTGATATTGCGGGCCCGGCATGAACTCTTGCGGCGCATAGCGCTGCAGCGCCGGCGCACGCACGATGCGCCGCGTCAGTGACAGCGAGTCTGCGGCAACTTTTCGGTCTTCCGGTGTGCTCAGATAATTCGGCGCGATCACCGGCGCCTTGTGCGGTTCGGCGCTGACAATACGCACATGACCACGCGCGGTCGGACGCAGATTGCAGACACTCGCGGTGAACGCCGGGAAGCCATGCAGCGGCTCGCCGAATTTATTCAGCGACAGCGGCTGCACATGGTATTGAATGTTCGCAGATGTCTGCGAGGGATCGGACTTCGTGAACGCGCCCAGCTGTGACGGCGCCATTGACATCGGGCCGCTGCGATTGAGCGCATATTCCAGACCGATCTGCAGCTTGCCCAGCCAGCTGTTGGCCATGGTATTGAGCGTCTTGACGCCCTGCACCTTGAAGGCCATTCGCAGCTGCAAATGATCCTGCAGGTTCTCACCCACGCCCGGCGCATCGACGGCCACAGGAATCTGATGTTGTGACAACAGTGCCGACGGACCAACGCCAGACAACTGCAAGATCTGCGGTGAGCCGATCGCGCCCGCACTCAGCAACGTTTCGTGAGCCGCCTCGGCAAACCAGTGCTGACCGCCGCCGGTGAATTCCACACCACGGCATACGGTTCCCTGAGAGGTTTTTTCAAGACGCAGCTTGTGCACATGGCAGCCGGTCATGATGTCGAGATTGCCGTGCCGGCTCTGTACCGATCGCAGGAAAGCCTTGGCCGTGTTCCAGCGTATGCCGCTGCGCTGGTTCACTTCAAAGTAACCGCAGCCTTCATTGTCGCCGCGATTGAAATCCTCGGTGCTTGGTATGCCCGTCTGCGCAGCGGCTTCGCGAAACGCATCCAGAATTTCCCAGCGCAGTCGCTGCTTCTCCACGCGCCATTCGCCACCTGCGCCATGAAAGTCGCTCGCGCCCGCGTGATAGTCCTCGGTCTGCATGAAAATCGGCAGCACGTTCTGCCAGCGCCAGCTGTCGTCACCCGTCAGATCCGCCCACGCCTCGTAGTCGCGCGTCTGGCCGCGCATGTAGATCATGCCGTTGATCGATGAGCAGCCGCCCAGCACTTTGCCGCGCGGGTAGATCAGGCTGCGCCCGTTCAGCCCGGCATCCTGCGCAGTGCGGTAGCGCCAGTCCGTGCGAGGGTTGTCGATGCAGTACAGATAGCCGACCGGGATATGAATCCATACATAATCATCTTTGCCGCCGGCTTCGATCAGCAGCACCGACACGCCGGGATCTTGTGTGAGCCGGTTTGCCAGCACGCAGCCCGCCGTGCCCGCGCCGATGATGATGTAGTCATACTTGCCCGCCGACAGCGGCGATGAAGACGCTTGCATATCGACCTCCCGCGCTTTATTTTGCGACCGGCATCGTGAACTCGGCGCCCTTGCCTATCGATTCCGGCCAGCGCTGCATGATGGACTTGTAGCGGGTGTAGAAGCGTATGCCCTCTTCGCCATAGATATGCGTATCGCCGAATAGCGATCGCTTCCAGCCGCCGAACGAATGCCAGGCCATCGGCACCGGGATCGGCACATTCACGCCGACCATGCCGACCTCGATGCGGCGGGAGAACTCGCGCGCGGTATTGCCATCCGAGGTGAACAGCGACACGCCGTTGCCGAACTCATGACGGTTGATCAGATCAATCGCCGCACCCAGATCCGGCACGCGAACCACGCACAACACCGGCCCGAAGATCTCTTCCTGATAGATCGTCATCTCGGTCGTCACGTGATCGAACAACGAGCCGCCAAGGAAAAAGCCCTGCTCATGCCCCGGCACCTGTAATCCTCGGCCATCGACCAGCAAGCTGGCACCGGCCTTCACGCCCTGCTCGATATACGACTCGATTTTTGCCTTGTGCGCGGCGGTCACCACCGGGCCCATTTCGGCATCGGCCTCCATGCCGTTCTTCACTTTCAGCGCCTTCACACGCGGGATCAGCGCATCGACCAGTTTATCGGCGACATGACCAACGGCGACCGCGACCGAGATTGCCATGCAGCGCTCGCCGGCTGAACCATAGGCCGCGCCGATCAGCGCATCGACGGCCTGATCCAGATCGGCATCGGGCATCACCACCAGATGATTCTTGGCACCGCCCAGTGCCTGCACGCGCAACGGGTAAGCGCCTTTGCGCCGGGTGCCTTCGGTATAAATGTATTCCGCGATCGGCGTCGAACCGACGAATGACACCGCCTTCACATCGGGATGATGGAGCAGTGTATCCACCGCCAGCTTGTCACCCTGAACCACATTGAACACGCCATCCGGCAAGCCCGCCTGCTTGAACAAATCCGCCAGCATCAGTGACGGCGACGGATCTCTCTCCGAAGGTTTCAGAACAAAGGTGTTGCCGCAGCCTATAGCGACCGGTGCCATCCATAGCGGCACCATCACCGGAAAGTTAAACGGCGTGATGCCTGCGGTCACACCCAGCGGCTGGCGCAGCTGCCAGTTATCGATACCGCCGCCGATATTGTCGGTGAACTGTGTTTTCAGCAGCTGAGGAATGCCGCAGGCGAATTCGACAATCTCCAGCCCGCGCACGACTTCGCCCTTTGCATCGCTGAATACTTTGCCATGCTCGCGCGTGATCATCGCTGCGAGATCGTCATGATGCTTTTCGATCAGCTCCTTGAATTTGAACAGCACACGCGCGCGCTTCAAGGGCGCGGTCTCCGCCCATGCCGGCGCTGCCGCCTGCGCTGCGGCCACCGCCGCTTTGACTTCCGCCTCGCTGGCCAGCGCAACTTCGGCAATCTCTGAACCCGTTGCAGGATTGAACACCGGCTGCGAGCGACCACTGCCGGAAGCCACCATCTGGCCATTGATGTAATGAGAGACCGCCGCCAGCCTGCTTGTCATAAGTTTTCCTTTTGATTGTGACGACTTTCCGGCAGATTAACCCAGAGACAACGCCAGCATCCAATGAGTTATCATCAACGTCTCTATAAGCAAATCTTATGAAATAAGCTCCCTGAGCCATGGACCTGATTCAACTGCGCGCTTTTGTCACCATTGCCCGCGAAGGCAACCTGACCCGTGCCGCGCAGCGCCTCAACCTGACGCAACCCGCGGTCAGTCTGCAGATCAAATCCCTGCAACAGGGTTTGGGCATTGTGCTGTTTCATCGCAGCCCTTCCGGTATGCGCCTGAGCAGCGACGGCGCGAAGCTTTTGCCGCTGGCTGAAAAGGTTTTGCAGGGCAGCACTGAGTTGCTCGATGCCGCGCGTTCGCTGACTTCCACGCTCTCCGGCAGTCTGGCCATAGGCACCATTCTCGATCCCGAATTCACCCGGCTCGGCGCTTTCCTGAAACGGCTGGTCGAGGGCTACCCGCAGATTTCGACGCGGCTGCAGCACGGGATGTCAGGATGGGTACAGCAGCAGATACGTGCGGGCGAACTGGATGTCGGCTACTACCTCGGTGAGCCGGATAAAAGCTGTCACGCACTCACCCTGACCCGTTTTCGCTACAGCGTGCTCGCGCCCCAGGGGTGGAAACAACGGGTGCTGGGCAGGGACTGGGATGAACTGGCCCGTCTGCCGTGGATCTGGGCCCCACCGGAATCCGTGCACAACCGCCTGCTGACGCGGGCATTTGCAGATCATGACGCGGAACCCGTTCGGGTAGCGCTGGTGGATCAGGAAGCATCGATGCTCGATCTGGTCAAATCCGGGGTTGGGCTGTCACTGGTTCGGGACTCGATCGCGCTCAGAGAAGCCCATGCCCACGGGCTGGTGATCGCTGATCGGGTGAATGTCACGACCGAGCTTTCTTTCATTTGCCTGATGCAACGCCGACAGGAAATCCCGATCAGCACGGCTTTCAGGCTGATGAATGCATTGTGGCAGCCCTGAGCCTCAGCACCGCCCTGACAATCTGACATTGTGGAAAAACCCTGGGATAACTGGACCGGGAAAAGTGGAAAACCCTGCTTTTCTCCACGGGCGGAATTTTTATACAAAAACTGTCCTGCCTTACTACGGGGTCTATTCAGGATTTATCTTTTCTGCAAAGGCTTGAAACAGCAAAGAAAACTCAAGTTATCCACAGAAAACGGTCCAGCTTATCTATTACTACCAATTTGAAATACAAGCTTTAACAAACAAAATGAATTGAGAGCAGCACCTCGCTCCCGGAATCACAATGTGCATAAAGCGCTGAATAAGCTGTGGATTAAAGGTGAATAACCAGCGTCATTGACTGAATGACAGGTTTTTTACAGTCAAGGACTGCGCAAGCGGTCTGCAAGGTGAGCAAGGACTGAAAGCTGCTACAAAAGCAGAAAGCCCGGGGCTTCCCGAAGGCCTTCTGCAAGCGCCTGACGGGGAATCAGGCGAGGAGATTGTTTAAGAGTGTTATCTAGTGCGCCTGCGCAAATGGCGTCAGCGATCCGGAATTACGCAACTGTTCGCGCAGCCACTGATGTCCCGGACTTCTCGCATCGCGCTCATGCCAGAGCATATCGATATGGACTTCCGGCATTGCAAACGGCAACTCTTTGGCGACCAGCGCATCGGTCATGCCCGTGGCTTCGATCAGATGATGCGGCAACACCATGATCAGATCCGAATTCGCGACGACTTTACCCGCGGTGAAGAATTGATTGACCGTCAACAGGATACGGCGCTCTTTGTTCAGCGACAACAAAGCATCATCCACCAGACCGCGTGCACGTCCGGAGAAACTCACCAGCAAATGATTCGCCTGAGCATAGGCATCCAGCGACAGTTCTTTATTGGCCAGCGGGTGATCCTTGCGCATCACGCAGACATACTGACCCGCATACAAGCGCTCATGACGAATCGGTGTCTCTGTCGCGCCCTGCAGCTGCGCGACCACGCCGGGAAAAAATCCGATCGCCAGATCTATGTCACCGCGCAACAGCAAAGGCCGCGGCTCACGCGTTGTCAGCGGCACCATGCGGATATCGATACCGGGCGCATCCTTTTCGATCACGCGCACCAGCGGCGGCAGCAGCAGGCCGGCGGTCGCATCTGCCATCGCCATGCGGAAAGTCACGTGCGCTTTCGCCAGCTCGAAACTGCGCGGCGCGACCGCTTCCTCAAGATCCGCCAGCGCGCGCCGCACTGCCGGCCACAGCGATTCGGCGCGAGCGGTAGGTTTCACGCCGTGTGCGGTACGGATCAGTAATTCATCCCCCAGTGCATCCCGCAGGCGTTTGACAGCGTTCGATACAGCAGGTTGCGTCATGGCAAGCCTGCTCGCGGCGCGGGTCAGGTTTTGCTCGGTCATCACTGCATCGAAGACCCGCAGCAAATTCAAATCCAATGTCAAAAAGCTCATTTTTTACGTCCAGGGGCTGAAAAATCATTGTATGTCCGTATGTTATATCCAAAGAATATTACGGACATTTAAAAACAAAATTGTATTTATATCTTAGCCCTGTTTTATACTGCGACGCAACATACCTAAGTTAATTACTGGAATATTCATGCAAACGACCTATACCGCCACTATTGCCAAACCCCTTGGTTTTGACTTCGTTCAGTGGTTTTCAGGAATTTTCTCGGCAAAACAGCCAGTAGTGACTGCGGATGACGGACGCGTGGACAATATTCGTGCATTGCAGCGCATGGCCCGTGAACTGGAATACAGCCAGCCTAACCTGGCCGCTGAACTGCGCAATTTCGCAGCACGCTCCTGATACGAGTCACGGACAACCACTGAGTTCTGGCCTGCCGCTATCGGTGGCAGCGCCGGGATCAGCCGTCTTTCAGACGGCGCTTGCGGGCAAAGCCCAGCCCGATCAGCACCACTAGCAGACCAGACACAGCGAGCACGCCGCGCGTGCCTGCCCATGAGAGCGCTGCGCCGCCAACCGCCACGCCGGCGGCCTGTCCCAGAAAAAAACACGATGCAAACGCAGCCACCGCCGCGCCGCGGCGCTCGGGGGCCATTTGCGTCGCGTTGATCTGCAAGGTGTTGTGCAGCATGTAAAAGCCAAGACCGAAACCCGAGCAGGCCGGGAAAGCCAGCCACCAAAGCGGTGTAAGCGCCAGCAGAACAAGCGACACCCCCATCAGCATCGCTCCGGCCTTGATCAGCCCGACTTCACCCAGACGCATGACCAGATCCCGCGAGCGCAGCGCAAAGATCAACCCGCCCAGACCGAACAGCATCACCAGTGATCCCGACGACGCGAGCGACAAGCCATAGACCGAATGCAGATGCGCAGGCACGAATGCCAGTGCGCCGAAAGTGACGGCGCCTTCCAGCGCCACGGTCAGCAATACCTGCCGTGCCCATGAGATACGGGACACATATCTGAATTCGGTGAGCATACGCCTGAAACCAGACTCAGCACTGATGTGCAGCACCCGCGCGTGTTCCGGCAATGAGTGCTTGATCGAGTGCAGGAACACACTGGTCGCGGCGAACCACACGGCGATCAGGAAGAAAGGAAAACGCCAGCCCGCGTAATCCGCGCTGAGGCCACCGATCACCACACCCGCTGAGAGTCCCAGAATCTGTCCGATCAAAAACTTTGCCAGCACCGGCTGCCGGTGCTCATAAGGAACCACATCGCCGATCCAGGCCATCGACAAAGGAATGATGGACGCGGCCATCGCTCCGGCCAATGCGCGCGCCATCAGCAAGGCATCGAAGTCCGGCATCAGCCCGCACAACAGCGCGGTCAGACTGCAAGCGGCGCAACCGTGAGCGACCACCCGTACCTTGCCGTAGCGGTCACCCAGCGGGCCGAACAATAACTGCGAGACACCATAGGCAAATCCGAACACCGTCACTACCCACGAGGCGACTGCGATCGTGATATCGAATTCATCCGCAAGCCTGACCAGCATCGGATCGGCCACACGCATCGACATGCCGCTGCCGAATGCGCCCAATGCCAGCGCGATGATCGCCCGCCGGATCACCGGATCGATCGAATGCGCGGCCGGGGTTTGGATGGGTTCAGTCACAGCACACTTTCTGTTTGTTGTTATCGGCGCCACAAAGCCACTGCTTCAGAGCTGCTGCGTGCTTTCAAAATAGCGGTGCTCGCCGCTGAGCGGATCGGTGAAGCCCAATGATTTTGCCAGCAGCTTCAGCGGACGAGTGAAATCATCTGCTCCCACAGGGCGAGCTACCGGATAAAACCCGTCATTCAGCAGCGGCAGGCCCAGCGCATTCATGTGCACTCTGAGCTGATGCATCTTACCGGTCACCGGATACAGCCGATACAGCACGTGCTCGCCATGGCGTCCGGCGCGCTCGATCCGCGTGTGCGCGTTGGGTTCGCCAGCGACCTCGCGCATCCGGAAGAATTGCTCATCGCGCTCGATCCGGCTTAGCCGTTCGAGCGGAAAGGACAGATGACTGTCAGCGGCCACCGCTTCATACCGCTTCTCCACCGCGCGCTGGCGAAACAGTGATTGCCACAGGCTGCGTGTGGCCGGATTCACCGACAGCATCATCACCCCCGCAGTTTCACGATCAAGCCGGTGTATCGGTGTCAGCGTTTCAAGGCCGGTCGATCGCTTCAGGCGCACCAGTAAAGTCTCGCGCAAGAACCTTCCTCCCGGCGTCACCGGCAGAAAATGCGGCTTGTCCACGACCAGCAGCTCATCATCCAGAAAGAGAATTTTCTCGTCAAACGGAACGCGCTCCTCATGCGCCCGCTCACGGTAATAATAGACCGATGCCCCGCCCCGATACGGACTCCCGGGTGACAGGCGCTGCCCCTGTTCATCCATCACCTCCCCGCGCGCCGCGCGCTCTGCCCAGCGGTGAGCGGGGACATCAGGGAAGCGAATGGCGAAAAACTCCCCCAATGTCTTCCAGTGCCCGTGAGGCAGCCCGACGCGGCTGGCGGACACACCATCGCGCATGGGAAGGGGGGACGGCAAACGGGTCATTCAGCAACAGTCATACCGGAAAGAGCGCAGCAGACGCAACCGTCCGGGGTGCGTCTGTCGTGCAGCGGCGATTCAGGAAAACGATTCAGGACAACGACTCAGCTGGCAAGCGTAGCAGCAAGGCGCTGCCTTGTCTGCTCGAGCGCCGGCGGAAGCCGATGGGCGAGCTTTTCGAACAGTTCGGCATGAAGACCGAGTTCATCGCGCCAGGCATCCGCATTCATCGAGGTGATCTGCGCATACGCGGCCTCGCTGAAATCCAGCCCTTCCCAGTGCAGGTGCTGATAGCCAGGGGTGATGCCCATCAGATGCTCATGACCCTCGGCGTCGCCGGCGATACGCTCGAGCATCCACTTCAGCACGCGCATATTGTCGCCGAAGCCGGGCCACAGGAATCGTCCGTCGGCATCGGTGCGGAACCAGTTCACGCAAAAAATCCGGGGTAACAAAGCGCCCGCTTTTTGCATACGCTCGCCCATCGAAATCCAATGCGCGAAATAGTCGCTCATGTTGTACCCGATGAAAGGCAGCATCGCAAACGGATCGCGCCGCACCACACCTTGCTGGCCGACTGCGGCGGCCGTCGTCTCTGAACCCATGGTGGCTGCCATGTACACGCCCTCGGTCCAGTTGCGCGCTTCCGTCACCAGAGGCACGGTGCCCGAACGACGGCCGCCAAAGATGAACGCCGAAATCGGCACGCCTTCGGGATTGTCCCACTCCGGATCAAGCACAGGGTTCTGCGTTGCCGAGACCGTGAAGCGCGCGTTCGGATGAGCAGCCTTGCGTCCGCTCTCGCGACCGATCTGTGGCGTCCAGTCCTGTCCCTGCCAGTCGGTCAGATGCGCGGGCGCGTCTTTGCTCATGCCTTCCCACCAGACATCGCCGTCATCGGTCAGCGCGACATTAGTGAAGATCACATTGCGAGACAGCGATGCCATGCAGTTCGCATTGGTCTGGCTGTTCGTGCCGGGAGCGACGCCGAAGTAACCGGCTTCAGGATTGATCGCATACAGCCGGCCATCTGCGCCGGGCTTGATCCATGCGATATCGTCGCCGATCGTCGTGACTTTCCAGTCTTTGAATGCCGGCGGCGGCACCAGCATCGCAAAATTCGTCTTGCCGCAGGCGGAGGGAAATGCCGCAGCCACATACTGCTTGTCACCGGTCGGGGATTGCACGCCGAGGATCAGCATGTGCTCGGCCAGCCAGCCATGATCCCTGCCCATGGTGGACGCAATGCGCAGCGCCAGACATTTCTTGCCCAGCAGCGCATTGCCGCCATAGCCAGAGCCAAAGGACCAGATCTCGCGCGTCTCGGGATAATGAACGATGTACTTGGTCGCATTGCAAGGCCAGCGCACATCTGCCTCGCCCGGGCCGAGCGGCGCGCCGACGCTGTGCACGCAGGGCACGAACTCGCCTTTGCTGCCCAGCACGTCATACACCGCCTTGCCCATGCGCGTCATGATGCGCATGTTCACCACCACATAGGGCGAGTCGGACAACTCCACACCAATGTGCGCGATCGGTGAGCCCAGAGGCCCCATCGAGAAGGGCACGACATACATCGTGCGCCCGGTCATGCAGCCCGCAAACAGACCGTTGAGCGTCGCGCGCATCTCTGCCGGTGCGACCCAGTGGTTGGTGGGGCCGGCGTCTTCCTGCTTTTCGGAGCAAATGAAGGTCCTGTCCTCGACGCGCGCCACATCGGAAGGATCGGACATGGCCAGATAACTGTTGGGCCGCTTCGCGGGATTGAGTTTCTTCATCGTGCCCGCATCGACCAGCTGTGCGCAGAGCCGGTCGTATTCTTCTTCGGAGCCATCGCACCAGACGACCCGGTCTGGACGAGTGAGCGCGGCAATGTCCGCCACCCAGGCGATCAGTTGCGGGTGCTTTACATAGTCGGGCGGCTGGATGGCTGCGGTACCTGCCATCTGTGGCTGATTCATTGTTCTCTACCTCCTTGCCAAAAAAGTTTGCTGGCCCGGTCGGCAGGATCGTCGTCACTGTTGGCGCGCCCTGGCGGGCGTTACGGCGGTCTTGTCGAATGCGGAGGATGGATCCGCGCTGCTGTTCCGGCGAGGGTGGCCGGTCAGCAAATGGCTGCGATGGTCTCGGTTTGTTTCGATGTGTTTGTCCGGATTTTACTCCGCCCCGGTGTGCGACCCGGCTGTGCTGGCGCAAGGAGCCGCCTGCGGCGTCAAACCAGCGTTAGAGCCTGTCCCGCTGGCATGCTTCACGAAACACCCTCTAGTACCCTCGTTGGATATAGTAAAGCTCTGCTCGAGCTGCTAATGCAGTATGGTTATGTCTGATGATGCATTTCTTTTCAGCAGCAAGGCTTACTCATGAAGATCGCCATACTCGATGACTATCAGGACCGCGTCCGTCATCTCCCCTGCTTTCGTTTGCTGGAAGGGCTGGATGTCAAAGTCTTCAATCACAGCGCAAAAGGCCTCGGTCAGCTGGCGATACGGCTGGCCGACGTGGATGCGCTGGTGCTGATCCGCGAGCGCACTACGATCAGCCGCGCGCTGATCGAGAAACTGCCGAAGCTCAAGCTGATTGCCCAGACTGGCCGCATTGGTCCGCATGTCGATCTGGCAGCGGCTGCCGCGCATGGCGTTGCGGTGGTCGACGGCACCGGCGACCCTGTCGCGCCGGCCGAGCTGACCTGGGCGCTGATCCTGGCGTCGCGTCGCAAGCTGCCTCAGTATGCGTCACTATTGAAACAGGGCCTGTGGCAAGCCAGTGCGATAGAGCCCGTGCGCAGCACGCTGGGCACCACACTGAATGGCCGCGTGATGGGCATTTGGGGCTATGGCCGCATCGGGCAGCTGATCGCACGCTATGCAAAGGCGTTCGGCATGAACGTGCTGGTCTGGGGCAGCGAGGACAGTCGAAAAAAAGCGCTGGCCGATGGCCTGAGTGCAGCAGAAACGAAGCAGGAGCTGTTCGCGCAATCGGATGTGCTCAGCCTGCATCTCCGGTTGTCCGATATCACGCGATATTGCGTGACGCCCGACGATCTGTCGGCGATGAAACCGGATGCGCTGATCGTCAATACCAGTCGTGCGGAGCTGATCGCCCCGGGCGCGCTTGAGGCCGCGCTGCGCGAAGGCCGGCCGGGCGCGGCAGCGCTGGATGTGTTCGAGATAGAACCGCTGCCGCTGAATGCCTCGCTGCTGCAGCTGGATAATGTGCTCGCGACGCCGCATATCGGTTTTGTCGAAACCGACAGTTATGAGCGTTACTTCCGCCCGGCGTTCGACGCAGTGCTTGAATTTTCTCAGGGTCGGCCCGTAAACAACATCGCGCAAAAAGCCTGAGCACATGACATCACACCAACCGTCGGATCCGCCCGCGAACCGCCGGATAATCAGCATCAATGCCGGCAAGGTGATGCCGCTGTTTGTAAAGGATGGCGAAACAACGCATCGCGTCGTTTCAGGCATACGCAAGCAGACGGTGGAGACGCCGGTGCCGGTGGGGCCGCTGGGCGTGGCCGGCGATGAGCAGGCCGATCTGAGTGTGCATGGCGGGCTGGACAAGGCAGTCTATCTTTACCCGCATGAGCATTACGCCTTCTGGAATGAGGCACGTGAACGAATGCTCAAACAAAAGAGCGAGCTGATGCCGGGGGCCATGGGCGAGAATCTCACAACCACCGGCGTGCTGGAGGCGGATCTCTGGCTTGGCGACCGCCTGCAGATCGGGGCGGTGATATTCGAGGTGACCGAGCCCCGCTCACCCTGTTACAAATTCGGGGCGGTGATGGGCTATGCACAGGCACTCAAGCAGATGCTGCAGTCCGGTTATACGGGCGTTTATCTGAGGGTGGTGCAAAAAGGCGTCTTGTCTGCGGGCGAACACATCACGCTCTTGCCCGGCCCGCGCGACGTGAGCATCGCGCAGATCAACGATCGGCGTCTGAGGGGACGTCAGAGGGATTTGTTCTGAGCGTTTGCGACCGCGTGCCCGCACGCGGCAGGTGGCGCCAGAGCCTGCCCCAGCCCGGTGGCCACGGCAGCGCGGGACCCGCATAAGGCCCGACATGGCTGCGCAGCGGTATGACGGGAAGATGATCAGGCGGAGTCCCATCGCGCTGATCCCAGCCCAGCGAATACGTGTAATTGGGCAGCAGCGCATCGCAGACATCGGCAAACCATTGCGTATGATCCTCGTCGCGACCCAATGCCCGTGAGAGCCCCTCGGGATCGAAGCGTGCCAATAAGGACACCAGCTGATGAGCAGAGGCGCCCGGCGCATCGCCCCAGCCCAGCACCGGGTTCAGATTGTATTCGGCACCCGACCCATACCAACCTTCACGCCAGCTTCGCTGCATCCATTGACGCGGCCCGGTGAACAAGTGCCAGCGCCAGTGCAGCCCCGAGGGCTTGGGCCAGCTGTACAGATACAGCCGCTGATAACCTGCCTTGTGCAGCTCGCGCATCATGGCCATCAGACGACCATGCGGCATGCGATCGGGTGACGCGTGCCGGAACTGTATCGGTTCACCATCCGCATGCTGCACCTGATCGCAGGAGAGATTCAGATCGAGTGTGCGTCCTTCGCTGGCAAACCGTGCGGAGATCCAGCCCGTCATCAGATTGACGGATGTCACTACGCCATAGCCGCGATAGCGGTGGAAAATCACAGTGCCGGGAGCAACGGGCTTCATCAATGCATTCGGGTTCGCAGACAAACAAGCGACAGTGTATCCGACAATCTGACTCGGCTACCGGGCGTTTACCGAGCATTCAGTTCGGCGATTGGTGCAGACGTTCAGAGCATTCTGACAGCGAGACTTCTACAACTTCCACTGCTGCAAATCATGCATAAGATCATGCCAACATAGCATTGGATTGATCTGCGTCTGCTCTCGTAAGATGAAGGTCCATCTTGTCTCGGATGGCGGGCAATCAGGTCGTTCCTCGCCTTGCTTGCCCTGCATTTTCGGAGTGGGTTCATTCGAATCCACTCCTTTTTTTTATGTCAGGCTCGCCCGGATCCATGAAGCGGACTGCTCGACGGTTCAGGCTTCAGGCTATGATGTGCCGATAACACTATCGCAGCGATTCGACCGGGACATCATGAGCTTGCGCATCATCGCCACTGGCGGCACCTTTGACAAACATTACTTCCCTCTCGATGGCAGTCTGGGCTTCGGCGCCAGTGTCTTGCCCGAGGCTCTTGCCCGAGCCAGACTGACAGAGCCGTGTGAATTTCAGTCGTTGATGGCCATCGATTCGCTCGATATGCAGGATCATCACCGGCAGCAGATACTCGCTGCGTGCAAGAGCGCGCCAGAGAGCCGGATCGTGATCGTGCATGGCACCGATACGATGTGCGACACCGCAGCCGTGCTGGCAAGCGCGACGCTTGGCAAGACCATCGTGCTGACAGGTGCGATGGTTCCTTATGCCATTGCGGGCTCGGATGCGATGTTCAACCTCGGATCGGCGATTACGGCAGCCAGCCTGTCGGCGCCGGGCGTATGGATCGTGATGCATGCGCAGGTATTCGCATGGAACGCGGTGCGCAAGAATCGCGCCGCCGGTATCTTCGAGCGTTCTGACTGAATTCAGATCTCCTCGCCTTTCTCCGCACTTTCGCGGGAGTGCTGCCTCTAAAAACGTCTGAGTGAGCATCGCTCGCTGGCAGACCGGGGGCTTCATTGAAACCAGATTCGGGCAGCGCCTGGCGTCATTGTCTGAAACAGTGCGCGCGCAGGATGTCTGTGCTGCACATTCCGTTGTGGATGATCGCCGTACTCAGTGGTTGCGGCGGCGAATCGGGGCATGACAATCTCCCCGGTGCTGCACAGTTGCGCGCGCAGGAAACGGCAGCGCCGCTGGCCACCGGTGATGTGGCGACAGACGGTTTGGTCTGGTTCAATTTTCGCCGGCAACAGGCAGGGCTGCTTCCGCTCGCCCGCGATCCCCAGCTCGATCAGGCGGCGCGCGCGCATGCGGAATATCAGTTGCTGAACCAGCGCGTCGCGCATGAGGAACAGCCCGGCCGGCCGGGCTTCACTGGCTTCGATGCCCCGCAGCGACTACAGGTGGCGGGTTTTCCGCTACACGCCGAAAGCCTCGCCGATGGTGAAGTCATTGCAGCCACATCAAAGCCGGATGGCTTCGCTGCCGCCGACGGCCTGATCACCGCCATATATCACCGCTATCTGATCTTCGAGCCACAGTTCACCACCGCCGGCTCGGGAGCCGCCACGCGTCCCGGCGCCTATAGCTGGCTGACGGTAAACATGATCGCACCGCGCCACAGCAGCGGTCTCGGCAAAGGGCAATTGGTGCTCTGGCCCGTTCCCGGACAGCACAACGTCAGAAAAAATTTCTACAGCGATCAGGAAACGCCCGATCCGGTGCCGCATCATGACGAAGTCGGCTATCCGATCAGCGTGCATGCGAATTTCACCTCGGTGCTGAAAGTCGAGCGCTTCACACTGCGCGCGCGCGATGGGCCATTGCTCGCTGTACGCCAGCTCGACAGCGCGACGGACAGCGACACACCACCGTCAGCTGCAGCGATTGTTCCTTTACTGCCGTTGCGCGCGCTCACGGATTACGACGTTGAATTCGCCGGCACCGTCGATGGGCAACGTGTGAATCGCCAATGGTCGTTTCGGACGCTGTGAACCCGGCTCAGGCCGTCAGCCGAAGATACAGCTCGGGCACTCGCTGCGGCAGTTGTTCGACCCGATCGATGATACGGTAATGATGCTCGCCAAAGATTGTTTGCAAGTACGTGTCGTCGGTCGCATCTACCGAAATGCCAAACACGGGTGTGCCCTCGGCCGCCGATCGCTGCACCGCACGCGCGGCATCCTGCACCAGATACGCGGGATCGAAGACATCGATGTCATGCGGCTCTCCGTCAGTGAGCAGCAGAATCAGCCGCTGGGCACTGCGGCAGTCGCGCATCTGATGGCTCGCATGGCGTATCGCAGCGCCCATGCGCGTGGATAAGGCGCCTGTGGCTCCCGCCAATGTCGCTGCCACGGAGTCATCCATGTGATCACTGAAATCCTTGAAGCGAAGATACTCGACCTCATGGCGGCCATTCGAACGAAAACCATGAATCGCGTACTGGTCGCCGCTTTGTCCGATGGCAGCGCCCAGCAGCAGGCTGGCTTCGCGTATCAAGGACAGCAAGGTCGATTGGCCGGTCGTAGCCACCGTTGCATTCGTCGATGCAGAAAGATCCAGCAGAAGCAGCACCGACAGATCGGGTTTCCGGCGACAGCGGTGCCTGTGCACACGCCAGTCGGGCAGTCGGCCGCAGCGAAGCTCGCTCTGCGCGTGTACCAGCGCATCCAGCTCAAATTCCTCGCCATCGCGCTGCCGGCGCAGACGCTGCAGACGCCCTTGTTTGCGAGCCTGCAGCTGCCGTGTGAGCAGGGCAGACAGCGATGTCCGCTGGTTGATGGCTGCCAGTAAGGCGGACGGATCGGCGGCGGGTGGTTCGCGTTCGATGATGCTGCACCATCGCTCGCGGTAGCGGCCGATGCGCGCGTCCCACTCCCGATAACGAGGCCGCGATGTTTCAGCATCGTCTTCATCGTCTGCGTCGCGGCTCGCCACATCGCGCGGACGATATCGCGCGTCTTCATCCGCGAGCTGATCGAAGCGTTCTTCGGCGTCTGCCGCATCCTCGTCATGAACGAAACCGCTGTCGGCTATGCGTGTCTCTTCCGGTGGCTTCTCGCTGGTCCAGAGGAAGAGATTGTCGTCACGGTACACCGGCTCGATCACATAGCTTTTCGCACTGAATTGCACGCGCATCTGCCCGAGGTCGTTGCCGAGCCGGGAACCCAAGGCCCGCAGCGCTTGCGGATGGCTGTCGCTCTGCTGCACGGCATAAAACAGACGAACGGCATTCCTCACCCAGGGATTCCGATCGTCATGAGTGGGGTCCAGCAGCGCATGCGACAGCCGCAGCAGCAAGGCGTCTGCGGTGGCGCTTTCGCGACTGTGAGGTTCGAAAAACCGCAGCCACAAGCGGCGCAACCCGGGCATCTGTTGGATGGCCAGCTGCTCAATGCGTGCATCTTCCAGTATCCCGATGAGGGCGATCTGCACCGGCTTCAGTGCACCACGCTCGAAGCGATGATCGGAATACCGGAGATGGGCTGCCGCATGCGCCGCGGCGGCACGGTACAGGTCGCGCAGCGCCCCGCCACGATGCGAATGATAGTGACGCGGCAGATGAATACCCATATCTGATATGAACCCGCGCTGCTGCGACAGCGGCTTGTCGCTCGCGTGCAGAGAAAACCCTTGATTCCAGAGCGCGCGCAGATAAGGGATCAGGCTGTCGCGCGCCGCCTCCAGTCCATAGACTGCGCCACTGCCGCTGCCCATGATTCAGACGATGACGCTGTTCACCACGCCACCCAGCGCTTCGAGCATGTCGGGATCATCGCTGATCGGCTGCACCAGTGCCATCTGACAGGCGGTCACGGGTGCAATGCCGCGAGCGATCAGTGTCGCCGCATAGACCAGCATTCGTGTCGATGCGCCCTCTTCCAGTCCGTGGCCTTTCAGATGGCGCATCCGGCCAGCAATATTGACCAGCGAGCATGCCGTTTCGTGATCGACGCCGCCCTCGTGCATAACGATGTCAGTCTCAGCGTCCGCATCGGGATAATTAAAGTCAATCGCAACGAAACGCTGCTTGGTGGAGGGCTTCAAGTCTTTGAGCACTCGCTGGTAGCCGGGGTTGTAGGAGATGACCAGCAAAAAATCGGGATGCGCGCGCAGCAATTCATTCTTGCGATCCAGCGGCAGACAGCGCCGCGCATCGGTCAGTGGATGAATCGCGACCACCGTGTCCTGCCGTGCCTCGACTACTTCATCCAGATAGCAAATCGCACCGGCACGCGCGGCCAGCGCGAGCGGACCATCTTGCCAGTACGTGCCATTGGCATCGAGCAGGAAACGGCCGATCAGGTCACTGGCGGTGGTGTCTTCGTTGCAGGACACGGTGATCAGTGGTCTGCCCAGCCGCCAGGCCATGTGCTCGACAAAGCGCGTCTTGCCACAGCCGGTCGGCCCTTTCAGCATCACTGGCAATCGCGCAGCATATGCAGCGTCGAACTGCTGCAGCTCTTCGCCTACCGGCAGGTAATACGGTTCATCGCTGATCTGGTACTGGGCGATATCATCGATGAGCATGAGGGCTTCCAAACAAAGCCCGGCGCGGGAGGTTTGCCCCGGCCGGCTTACTGGGAGTGTTATTTAAGGAACAGCACTCGAGGGACAAGGTTTACTTGTGAACGGCTTGCGCTGACGGAATGCCCGGCACCGGGCATTCCTCCGTGCCGACCATGGGCCGCGTGATTTTTTCAACCATCTCGCGCGTGCCTTGCGGATCCTTGATCCATTTTGCGTAGAAGTCATACGGGCAGTCTGCGACCCCCTTGCTGTCCTCGCCGGAATTGATCTTGCCGGTATAGCCGCGATGCAGCAGCTTGAACAAATGGTTCTCGGATTGCATGTTCTTGCGCGCATCGCGTATCAGCGACATCGACAGTTGCGCATACTGGATGCCCATTTCTTCTTCGCCGCATTCGCCCAGCGTGCGGCCGTCGAAGCCGATGATGGCCGAGTGACCGAAGTAGGAATACACGCCATCAAAGCCTGCGGCGTTCGCCACGGCGACATAGCTGTTGTTGGCCCACGCCATCGCCTTGGCCATCAGCACTTGCTGATCCTTGGCCGGATACATGTAGCCCTGGCAGCGCACGATCAGCTCGGCGCCTTTCATTGCGCAGTCGCGCCAGATCTCCGGATAGTTGCCATCGTCGCAAATGATCAGGCTGATCTTCAGGCCTTTCGGGCCATCTGACACATAGGTGCAATTGCCCGGATACCAGCCTTCGATCGGCACCCAGGGCATGATCTTGCGGTACTTCTGCACGATCTCGCCTTTGTCATTCATCAGGATCAGCGTGTTGTACGGCGCTTTGTTCGGATGTTCTTCATGGCGCTCGCCGGTCAGTGAAAACACGCCCCAGACTTTTGCGGCACGGCAAGCCTCTGCAAAAATCTCGGTTT